>Ga0209107_10000326_pt1 | contig 28440 bp, 26 predicted proteins | sample LakErihyJuly2011_2_FD_187460 | JGI IMG/M metagenome (GOLD analysis project Ga0209107, IMG submission 187460) | Freshwater microbial communities from dead zone in Lake Erie, Canada - CCB hypolimnion July 2011 (SPAdes) (version 2) | ecosystem: Environmental > Aquatic > Freshwater > Lentic >...
CTAATAAATATCCGTTGCCACCACCGCTTCCTGGTCCGCTTCCTGGTCCGCTTCCTGGCCCATTTCCCGATCCGATGCCATTTCCTCTCCCTGTGCCATTGCCATAATAACCGGTAGAACTCAAGCTTCCGTTCGCTTTTCCTTTGTTTCCTAAAGTTTTGTCATCGCCATCGCCACCTTTATTCGAACCGTTCATGATGCTGGACAAAGCATCATTTGTAGTATTGGAAACTTTTGGTTTTACCACAACGGGTTTAGGTTCTTCCTTTAAAACAGGTGTTGGTTTTAATGGTTTTATTTTCTGCGGAATTGCAACACTTTCTTCCGTAGAATTTTCCTGCGATAAAATAGATTCCTCGGGTAAAGCTGTAGTTGGTGTTTGTTTGGCTTGATTTTTCACATTCAAAACCTCAGTTTTATAATTTGCTCCTGAGCCTAAATCGCTGTCGCCAAAATTTACTGTTACTCCGCCACCGCCACCGCCAGTTCCGACTAATTCCTCTAAATTGGCTGGCGGCCAAAACCGAATGAAGAATAAAATCAGCAGCAATGTTCCATACAATAAAATGGAAATGGCTATCGATTTCTTTTGGTCAGATGAAATGGTCGAGCTCATTTAAAATATAAATTTAGGATGCTTTAGTAAAACGGTGAAAAGTACTAAAAATTATTAGAACTAGGAAACATTGGAATCTATGGTTTATAAATAATTCCTGAACTATGATCCATTTTAGCTCCTGTGACGCTTTTCAAAACATTAATTTCGCCGCGCAATTTTAAAACGCCAAGGAAAGCAAAAATTAGAGCCTCTTTATATTCTAATATTTTGGCTGACGGAATGACGATTTCCATTTTTGGCAAATACAATTGAATGCGTTCAATAATAAAATCATTATAAGCGCCGCCGCCAGTAATTAATATTCGATCTTTTTTGTCATTGCGAGTTTCGAAGTAATCTAAAGCCAAAGCCGTTTGCACAGCCGCGTGTTCTGTAAAAGTTCGTAATTTATCTTCAATTGAGATTTGATAACTTTCAATCATTGGCAAAACAATTTCTTTTACAAATTCAAAACCCAATGATTTTGGAAATTTTTGTAGGTAATAATCCAAAGCGTTTAATTCATTCAATAATTTGTCGTTGACTTTTCCAGTTCTTGAAATGGTACCTTTATCGTCATAATCCAATCCCAATTGATTTGCATAATAATTCAAAACGGTATTTACTGGCGAAATATCAAAAGCGATTCTTTCTCCATTTTGTTCAAAAGAAACATTTGAAAAACCGCCTAGATTCATACAATAATCATATTCCGAAAACAATATTTGGTCGCCAATGGGAACTAATGGAGCGCCTTGACCGCCTCTTTGTACATCCTGAACTCTAAAATCACAAACCACTGTTTGATGGATTAATGACGAAATTTCAGGCAAATTGCCAATTTGTAAAGTCAAACCTTTTTCGGGTTGGTGTAAAATAGTATGACCGTGCGAACAAACAGCATCTAGATTTTCGATTTGATGTTTTGCGATAAAAGCGGAAATTACCGCCGCCAGAAGTTTTGTGTATTTTTTATTTAATTTTTCAAGTTCATTTTCAGAATAATCTACAGCTAATTTTAGATGACTAATCCAGTCGTCATTGTAGCCAATTGTTTCACTCTCAAGGATTTCAAAAGTCCATTTTTTGTCATGTACATTGAATTTAATATGAGCCAAATCAACACCGTCAAGTGAGGTTCCTGACATAAGTCCGATAACGTTGTAGTTATTTTTTTTCATTAGCCAAATTTACAGAATTAAAAATTTACCTTTGTAGAAATCGTTACAAAAATCAAAACTTTTTATATTATAATATTATGAATTTTAATCTTACCGAAGAGCATTTAATGATTCAGCAAGCAGCGAAAGATTTTGCACAAACGGAGTTGCTACCGGGCGTAATTGAACGTGATGAGCATTCTAGATTTCCTATAGAGCAGGTGAAAATGATGGCGGAACTCGGCTTTATGGGAATGATGGTAGACCCAAAATATGGTGGTTCAGGATTAGACAGTATTTCCTATGTTTTGGCAATAACCGAAATAGCAAAAATTGACGCTTCGGCAGCAGTGATTATGTCCGTTAATAACTCACTGGTTTGCGCAGGAATGGAGAAGTATTGTAGTGAAGAACAAAAAATGAAGTATCTAGTACCGCTTGCAAAAGGAGATGTTATCGGCGCTTTTTGTTTGTCTGAGCCAGAGGCTGGGAGTGACGCTAGTTCTCAAAAAACGACTGCCATTGATAGGGGAGACTTTTATTTGTTGAATGGTACAAAAAACTGGATTACAAATGGGGCCTCCGCATCGACTTATTTAGTCATGGCGCAAACAGATGTTGCAAAAGGACATAAAGGAATTAATGCTTTTATTGTAGAGAAAGGCTGGGCAGGTTTTGATATTGGTCCCAAAGAAAAAAAGATGGGAATTCGCGGAAGCGATACGCATTCCCTAATGTTCTCTGATGTTAAAGTTCCTAAAGAAAACAGAATTGGTGCCGACGGTTTCGGTTTTACTTTTGCAATGAATGTATTGAATGGGGGTAGAATTGGCATTGCCTCTCAAGCTTTAGGCATTGCTACTGGAGCTTATGAATTGGCTTTAAACTATTCGCAAGTACGCAAAGCTTTTGGAAAGGAAATTTTCAAACATCAAGCAATCGCTTTCAAATTAGCCGATATGTATGTCAAAATTACTGCGGCTAAATTACTAATTATGAAAGCGGCTTGCGAAAAAGACGAAGGCAAAGACATTGCACATTCTGGTGCTATGGCAAAATTATATGCTTCTGAAATTGCGCTGGAAGTAGCAAATGAAGCCGTTCAAATTCACGGAGGAAATGGATATGTAGCGGAATACCACGTAGAAAGAATGATGCGCGATTCGAAAATTACGCAAATTTATGAAGGAACTTCAGAAATTCAAAGAATTGTAATATCCAGAGGATTAGTTTCTTAAACACACAAAAATTCTTGATTATTCAAAATGGATTATTCCAATGGTAATTCATTTGTTTTTTATCGTCTTGGCAGTTTTTATAAGGAATCAAAGCGTATCAGAAGTATTTCCGCAAATTATAATCGACTTCACTAAACAGGCATGTGCATATCATAAGCGAGAATATAATAGTTGTTATCGTTGAATTGAAAATGCCCAACAACAGTCCACTTTAGTTTTTCGGTATGCGCTTTATAGGAAGGAATATTAGTTTTGTTGATAAAAGTCAAACTCAACGGATAACGATTTACAATATGAATTCGCATAAATTCGAATAGTAACTTTATCAATCCTTGTCCACGATAATTTTTGTCAATGCAAACGGGACCGTATTGAAAACTTGTGATAGTATTGATTTCAAAATCTAAAAAGTTTAGTTTTGGAAACAAGCTAATCATATATTCGAAAATGGGATATTGACTAAAAAATTGCCAACTTTCGGCAAAGATATAAGCAATAATTTTGTTGTTGTCTTTAGCAATAAAAAGCCCTTCGTTATTGATAACTGTAGCCAATTGTTCGATTGAAAAGGGAGTAGTTACAAATCCTGATTTCTTTTCTTCGTCAGATAAATTAGATACGAGATAGCGTTTTTGCAATGCTAAAACACCGTCAATATCAGTTAATCTTGCTACTTCAAGTTCTATATTTTTCATTATTTTCGACAAATTCAATAGTGGGTTTATATCTTTTCAAAAGTAAGAAAAATAAAAGGAATTCATTTTTAACAATACAAACAATACGCCAATTTACTATCTTTTTTTAAAGTTTTTGCTTATTTTCGCTAAATGAAAAACATCATTATCACAGGAACATCAAGAGGAATTGGTTACGAATTAGCGTTACAATTTGCTAATGCTGGTCACAATGTATTAGCAATTTCCAGAAAAACACCTCAAGCACTTATTGCTAACCAAAATATAACTTGCCTTTCCGTCGATTTATCCGATGAAAGCGAAATGCAAAAAGTGGAAAGTTTTCTTTCTCATTCGTGGAAGAACGTAGATATCATAATCCATAATGCGGGAAGTTTGTTGTTAAAACCTTTCTCCGAAACATCGCAGAAAGATTTCGAAAACATCTTTAAAGTCAATGTTTTTGGCGTTGCCAATTTGACTCGTGTTTGCGTACCTTATTTGCACAAAGGTTCTCATGTTGTCACCATAAGTTCCATGGGAGGAATTCAAGGAAGTTTAAAATTTGCTGGATTGGCAGCGTATAGTTCGAGCAAAGGAGCCGTAATTACCTTATCAGAATTACTGGCAGAAGAATATAAAGAAAAAGGGATTGCATTTAACGTTTTGGCTCTGGGAGCCGTTCAGACCGAAATGTTGCAGGAAGCATTTCCCGGATATGAAGCGCCAATTTCGGCTCAGGATATGGCCAATTATATTTTTGATTTTGCCTTAACCGGAAATAAATATTACAACGGAAAAGTACTGCAAGTATCTTCTACAAATCCATAGGTTAACAAGTTATACGTTGTATGTTATTTGTTAAACGTACAACCCATAAACCCATAACTCATAACTCATAACTTCTAACTTCTAACCTCTAGCTTCTAGCTTCTAACTTCTAACTTTAAACTTCAAACTTCAAACTATTGTCCGAAACCTTGTCAAAATATATCCCCGAACATGCCGTAAAACCAGTTTTTGAGCTGATTGTAGCCAATCAAGTGCATCTCAAAATCGTGAACGAGCGTGTAACTCGCCACGGCGATTATCGAAAAGGGATGAGTGGCAAGCACGAAATAACAGTCAATGCCAACTTGAATAAATACCGATTCTTGATTACATTGGTTCATGAAATTTCGCATTTGGTGGCGTTCGAAAAATATGGTCGCAATATCAAACCCCACGGAAACGAATGGAAATATTCCTTTCAGCAATTGATGATTCCGTTTATTCGTCCAGAAATATTTCCACATTCGGTTTTGCCATTAGTTGCCAATCATTTTAGGAATCCAACGGCTAGTAGTGATACCGATGCAAGACTCGCTTTTGCATTAAAACAATTTGACGAAAGAAAATCAGATATTCATTTTATGCACGAAGTACCGAGTGGCAGTTTGTTTCGCATTAAAAACGGAAGGATTTTTAAAAAACAAGGACTTCGTGTAAAACGATATGAGTGCCTTGAACTGAAAACGGGTAGATTGTTTTTGTTTAATGCTAATGCTGAGGTCGAAATAATTTCGGGTTAATGGTACTTGAACGTTAAAAAATGTCGTTTTGACGAAAGATAGATGGCATTTGTAATTTTGATGCTTTGATTTAGATTATAATAAATACATTTGCAATCGTAAAATTAGTTTTTTTAAAAATAGAAACATAAAATGAACAAAAATTATTACGCAATATTGATGGCTGGTGGAGTTGGATCTCGTTTTTGGCCAGTGAGTACTACTGAATTTCCAAAACAATTTCACGATATGTTGGGTGCTGGTGACACTTTAATCCAGAAGACTTTCAGTAGATTATCAAAATTAATTCCAGTAGAAAATATTTTAATTTTAACGAATGAGCGATACAATTCTATTGTTTTAGAGCAGTTGCCCATGGTGAAGCAAGAGCAAGTTTTGCTGGAACCAGCAATGCGAAACACCGCTCCTTGTATTTTATATGCTTCTTTAAAAATTCAAAAACAAAATCCTGATGCCGTGATGGTGGTAGCACCGAGCGATCATTGGATTGAAGATGAAAACGCTTTTGCTGACAATTTAAAGCAATGTTTTGATTTTTGTTCGAAAGAAAATGCGTTGATGACTCTCGGAATTCAACCTACATTTCCAAACACCGGTTTTGGTTATATTGAATTTGATAAAACAGATGCAAATCCAATAAAAAAAGTATCGCAATTTCGCGAAAAACCAGATTATGAAACAGCAAAATCGTTCTTAAAAAGCGGTAATTTCTTATGGAATGGTGGTATTTTTATTTGGAGTGCTAAATCCATCACCGAGGCTTTCGAAAAGTTTCAGCCGCAAATGAACGCTTTATTTATTAAAGGTTTAGAAAGTTATAATACTGTTGGCGAAAAGTCTTTTATCGACGATAATTATGCCTTGTCCGAAAATGTTTCTATAGATTACGCGGTGATGGAAAGTGCTACAAATGTTTATGTTCTTCCAGCTACTTTTGATTGGAATGACCTGGGAACTTGGGGTTCATTACACGAAAAATTAGATAAAGACCAAAACAATAATGCAGTGGTAAATGCTAGGGTTTTATTGCAAAATTCTTCCAGTAATATCATCAGTACATCCAAAGATAAACTCGTAGTTATTGATGGTTTAGAGGACTTTATTATCGTAGATAAAGATAATATCTTACTTATTTATCCAAAGAGTAAGGAGCAGGAGATAAAAGGAATTGTAAGTCAACTTAAAGCGAATTAATTTTTGCTTTTTTTTATTTCTTTAGATAAACTTCGCGAACTTTTTTGAACAAATTCGAGGAATAAACAAACTCAACAATAGCTGTATTGTCTGTTCTAAATATTTCTTCTTTTGTGCCTTCCCATTCTTTTAAGCCGTTTTTAAGGAAAATGATTTTTTCTCCAATCTCCATCACCGAGTTCATGTCGTGGGTGTTGATTACGGTAGTAATATTATATTCTTCCGTTATTTCCTTGATAAGATTATCAATCAATGTGGCGGTGTTTGGGTCTAAACCTGAATTGGGTTCGTCGCAAAACAAATATTTAGGATTATTAACAATCGCCCGTGCAATGGCAACTCTTTTTTGCATTCCTCCCGAAATTTCAGAAGGTAGTTTATTATGTGCATCTATTAGATTTACTCTTTTAAGAACGAAATCAACACGATCTTGAATTTTATATTTGTCATCATTGGTAAACATTTTTAACGGGAAGCCTACGTTTTCCGAAACTGTCATCGAGTCAAATAGTGCACTTCCTTGAAAAAGCATTCCAATCTCTGTTCGCAGTTCGCGCTTTTCATCAGAATCAAGATCGGAATAAATCCTGCCGTCAAACGAAATTGTTCCCAATTCTGGCGTGTGAATCCCCAGTAACGATTTTAAAAGCACTGTTTTTCCTGATCCACTTTGTCCAATAATCAAATTGGTTTTTCCTGTCTCAAAAACCGCCGAAACACCTTTAAGAATTTTGGTGTCACCAAATGATTTTTCAATATTTTTAACTTCTATCATTAGGTTAAAAGTAATTGTGTTAAAATATAATTTACTAAAATAATTAAAACTGATGTCCAGACAAACCCAACAGTGCTCGCTTTACCCACTTCAAGAGCGCCACCTTTCATATAATAACCGTGGAAAGACGGAATGGAAGCTAATAACAGACCAAAAATAAATGACTTAATAAAAGCGTACGCGACATGAAACGGGATAAAATCAACTTGAACACCATCAATGAAATCAGAGCTACTGCCAAATCCTCCATAAACAGTAGCAATATATCCTCCGAAAATACCTAAAAACATACTAATCCCAATGACGAATGGATATAATAAGACAGCAATAAGTTTTGGAAAAACTAGGTAATTTAAAGAATTGACACCCATAACCTCTAGGGCGTCAATTTGCTCTGTAACCCTCATTGATCCAATACTTGATGTTATAAATGAACCCATTTTTCCGGCCATGATAACAGAGATAAATGTAGGGGCAAACTCTAATATTACTGATTCTCTTGTGGCATATCCGATTAGATTTTTAGGCAGTAACGGATTACTCAGATTAAGTGCCGTTTGAATTGAAACAACACCTCCTACGAAAAACGAAATAAAGGCCACAATTCCAAGCGAACCAATAATTAGATCATCAATTTCTTTGTAGATAAGTCCTCTCATCACAGACCATTTAGTCTGTTTACTAAAAATTTCTTTCCACATCAAAAAGTATTTTCCTATTTGTGATAAATATCGAAGGAGCATCATAGTTTTTAAATATAGTCAAAAATAGTTATAAGTTATGAGTTATAGGTTATGGGTTGTATGCTTTTTCGAAATAACCCTTAATCCGAATAACTTTTCTTTCATTTTTTGTAAACGATACTTTCTAATAAAGCGTGCTTGTTCTTGGTTTACTAATAATGGCGTCTTCGCTTTTTTTGCTTTCCAAAAGCCTTGAATGTAATCTAAAAAAAGCAAGGGTTTCTTTTTCATCATCGCCAGTTTTGCCGATGCTATTGCTGTAATAAAAAATCCGTAGCCCAAGGTATAAAAGGCTTCGCCTTGCTTATAGCGAGCTGTTTTGTTATAATTTGCACCAGTAGGTTTCAGGTGTTTCACTTGCAAACTTTCGTCGGTTACTACTTTCCAATTGTAGAATTTACAAAGCAATTCGTCAACGGTGTCCCAGCCCATTGCTGCTTTTAATCCCCCAATTTGCTTGAACGTTTCTTTTCTATACGATTTAAGTGCGCCTCGAATATGGTCTTTGTCGGTAAGGTGTTCTAAAATCCAGTCGCCATTTTTTTCGATGTAGCAAAATCCACCTGCCATTCCAATTTTTGCATCGGTTTGAAAATGTTTGATAACGGTTTCGAAATAATTGGGAGCAAAAATTAAATCGGCATCTATTTTTACAATGATATCATAATTCTCATCCAAAGTTTCAAACCCTTTTGTGAAAGCTTGAATCACCTTGCTTCCAGGTAAATGTATCGCTTCAGAAGTTTTGTTTACCAATGAAATATAATTGTACCTTTTACTGAAATCTTCAACAATTGCAGCGGTTTCATCAGTAGAATTATCATTTACAACTACTACTTTTGAAGGCGCTACAGATTGGGAAACTAATGATTTTAATGTCAAAGCAATAAAATCGGCTTCATTATGGGCAGGAATAATAATGTAATATTTCATTTTTTTACAAAGTCTACTGCAAATATCATTATTTTTGTAACGATTAAAAAATAACTTTCATTTGGAAAAGAAAATAGCCGTTGTTATTATTACTTTTAATGGGGAAATTTGGATTAGAAAGAACTTAAACTCACTATTAAATTCTGTTTATCCTATTGATATTATTGTTGTTGACAACGCATCAACAGATGAAACGATCCATATTATTGAGGAATTCAGCGCTATTGAACTAATTCAAAATAAAAAAAATTTAGGTTTTGGCAAAGCCAATAATATTGGAATCGATTTGGCAATAAAAAAAGGTGCCGACGCTATTTTTTTACTAAATCAAGACACCTATGTCTATGAAAATACAATTTCAAATCTAGCCAAAGCCTTGTTTGAAAATTTAAATTTAGGAATCGTAAGTCCTTTGCATTATTCTGCCGATGAAATAACTTTAGATGAGAATTTCAACACTTATTTCAATAGATTCAAAAAAGAAGAGGACTCAGCTACTATTCGAATTGTGCCATTTGTAAATGCTGCCGCATGGCTCGTTTCTACATACTGCATTTCAAAAACAGGTTATTTTGATCCAATTTTTGACCATTATGGTGAAGATAGAAATTTTTGCGAGAGAGTTAAATACCATGGATTTAGTATTGGAGTGGTAAAAAATGCAGCTATTTGCCATGATAGAATTGTAGAATTAAGTTCCAATAAAATAACATTACAATCCAAGTATATGGTTTTAAATCAGATGATAAATTGTAATAATTCGCTTTTTACTTCACTTTTTTTAGGATTGAAATCAGTTTTTGGGTTATCAAAATTTTATTTTTCAAAACAAGGTTTTATAAAAACCGTTTCTTTATGCTTTAAACTCCTATTGTATTATTTTAATTTACTTTTGAATATTAGAATGATAATTCAAATCCGTAGAAATTCAATCAAAGGAATAAATGGTGTTTTGCATCTATAATTATGTCAAATAAAGAAACCCACAAACAAGCTTTTTTCTTCACCCTAATTAATTATGTAGGAATAATTATAGGAATTGTTTCAACGCTATTCATTTATCCAAAAAACAAAGAAATGCTTGGGATCTTTAGGTATGTAGAATCTTTAGCACAAATAGTATTCCCAATACTGCTTTTAGGAGCTTCACAAACGCTAATCAAATTTGGTCCAAAATTAGATTCCAATCAAGAAAAACAGCTTTTTTCTTATAGCATTTTGTCCGTTTTTACAATGGGATTTATTTTGCTATCGGTAATTGGTTTAGCTTCATTAATTCCAGCTTTATCCGGTTTTAAGTATATTTATTTGGCTTTCCCAATTGGATTATCACTCGCTTTAATTGATTTATTTAAAAAACAATCAACGATTATAGGTAAAATTGCAATCCCAACATTTTTTGATAATATTATCCCTAAACTGATATTGCCATTGGTTTTTATAATGGTGTTAAACCAATTTTATACGGTTCAAGAGTCGCTACTTTTCTATATTATTTCCTATGGATTTATAGTTGTTTTAATTGGGATTTACCTGTTTTATTATTTCAAACCTAAATTTACATTAGATTTCAAATCGTTATTTTCAGAGATTAGTAAGAAAGAAATGTACCGCTTTTCGATGTATGCCTTTGCTGGAAGTTTAGGGTCTGTATTTGCATTTAGAATCGATTCTATAATGATTCCTAAATTCATTTCTATGGAAGCAAATGGCACTTTTAGTATTGGCGTAACATTAGCTTCCGCCTTAGCGGTTCCTGCTACTGGAATTTTTATTTTGTATGCACCGATTATTTCTGGCTTTATAAAAAACAATCAAATTGATGAACTAGATTTAAAATATAAGGAGATTTCGAAACTACTTTTCTTTATTGGAGCGTTGCTTTATAGCTGTATCTTCTTAGGAATTGAAAATTTATTTATGTTATTACCAACACATGAAAATTTAATTGGTTCGATTCCAGTTATATTAATCTTAGGATTCAACGTTTTGATTAATATGGGAACTGGATTTAATGGAGAAATTATTACTTATTCTAAGTATTACAAATTCAATTTGATTGCGATAGGCTTGCTAATTTTATTGAACGTTTCTCTTAATATACTATTTATAAGGGTGTTAAACTACGGAATTGAAGGAGTTGCCGTGGCCTCTTTAATCTCAATGTTGCTTTTTAATTTTTCAAAATTGCTATTTATTTATAAGAAATTTAAAATTTTACCTTTTGATAATTCCTATATAAAATTAATAGTTGTATTTGCGGTAGTACTTTTAATTTGCTATTATTTTCCTATTTTAAACAGCCATCTATTAAATTTAATCTACAAAACCGTATTTTGCCTTTCATTGAATCTATTTGTTATTTATAAACTAAAATTAGTTTATTCGTATCATTTTTGGCTAAAAAAAATGCTTCTTAAATTACGATTTTAATACCTGTAAACAAATGCATTTACATTCATTCCTGCGCCAACAGATGCAAAAATAAGGACATCTCCTTTATGTAGTTGTTGATTTTCAATTTTTCCACGAATTAACAAATCCAATAAAGTAGGGACGGTTGCCACACTGCTGTTTCCCAACTCGTGAATGCTCATTGGCATTATATCTTTTGGCACTGATTTGCCATATAATTTGTAGAAACGGTGAATTATAGCTTCATCCATTTTTTCGTTGGCCTGGTGAATTAGGATTTTTTTTACCTCCTCAATACCTAATCCGCTTTTGTCCAGACAACTTTTCATAGCGTTAGGAACTTGGCTTAACGCAAACTCATAAATCTTTCTACCGTGCATTTTTATATAACAAGTGTCGTCTTTTACGTCAGGATTGTATGATTTTCCAAAAAATAAATAATTAGCTTCGTCATATGCAAAAGTGGCGCTTTCATACGATAATAATCCAGTTTCGTCATCCGAAGCTTCTATAATTGTTGCCCCGGCTCCGTCAGAATAGATCATAGAATCCCTATCGTGATCGTCAACAACTCGCGAAAGCGTTTCTCCGCCAATGACCAAACAACGTTTTGCCATTCCAGATTTGATGAAAGCATTAGCTTGAAGTACACCTTCAATCCAGCCTGGGCAGCCAAAAAGAATGTCATAAGCAACACATTTCGGGTTTTTTATTTGTAATTTATGTTTAACCCGAGTGGCTAAACTCGGAATAATATCAGATTGTTTTGATCCAAATTTCACATCGCCAAAATTATGAGCAAAAATGATGTAATCAATCGTTTCTTGGTCTATTTTTGCATTTTCAATTGCTTTTAAGGAGGCCAGAAAAGCCAGATCGGAGGCACATTGATCTTGTGCGGCGTACCTTCTTTTTTCGATGCCGGTAATGCTTTTAAATTTTTCGATAACAACCTCATTTGGATAGCCAAAAGGAGAACCATCTTCATTTAAAAACTCATGTTTGACAAAGTCAGAATTGCTAACTTTTATCTCTGGAATGTAACTTCCTACGCCAGATATTTTTATTTTCATTAGAATTTTATAAAAAGTATACGCTAATGTAAATATAAAAATTGATTTAACATCAAAAAATATACTATGCGTGCATATAATAATGAAATAAACAGTATTGAGTGATTAATTTGATAAAAATGCAAATTAATCAATTTTTTTGCGCAATTTTTATTTGTATCAATGTGGAAATACTCAAAGCTTGAGTTTTGATTTTCTCGGCTTTTTTGCCAATAAAAAAAGCGTCAACTGCAGTGTAAAAGTGATTTAACCAAATTTTGAACAGTTCAGCGGTTAAAGTTTTTTTGAACAACATCTGAATGAATTTGGGTTAAATTTTTATTACATAACCGCCTGTTCCTGCTATAGCTTAAGACCAAAAAGCGACTAATAGTAGTATATGTTCTTCTAAATGATTCACAACATCAGTAAAAATATAACTTATAGAATCATCCGAAAGTAGTTTTTTGTAGAATTCGGCTACCAATAAATACAAGTCATATTGGTTTTGAATGTCGTTCATTTTGTTTGTCCTAATGTCTCAAAGTCAAAAGTCGAATGTTAAAGTATTTTTTAGCACTTTAGACATTCGACTTTATAAACTTTATGACTTCATTAATTACATATACGCTTCAATAGGAGCACAACTGCACACTAAATTTCGATCACCATAGGCTTCATCTGCGCGACGAACCGTTGGCCAAAATTTATTGTCTGCCACATATTCCAACGGAAATGCCGCTTGTTCCCGGGTATAAGGATAAATCCAATTATCAGTAGTGACCATCATTAATGTGTGTGGCGCATTTTTCAAAACATTGTTAGGGTCATCAATTGTTGCCGCTTCAATTTCTTTTCTTATCGCAATCATAGCATCACAAAAACGATCCAATTCTTCTAAATTTTCACTTTCGGTAGGTTCAATCATCATCGTTCCCGCTACTGGGAAGGAAACAGTAGGTGCGTGAAAGCCATAATCCATTAGTCGTTTTGCAATATCAGTAACTTCAATTCCCTTTTCTTTAAATGGACGACATTCAATAATCATTTCGTGAGCAGCACGACCCATTTCTCCAGAATATAAAGTATCGAAATGACCGTTTAATTTTTCCTTAATATAATTGGCATTTAAAATGGCATATTCTGTAGATTTTTTTAATCCTTCAGCACCAAGCATACAAATGTATCCGTAAGAAATTAAGCAAACCAAAGCAGAACCCCATGGTGCTGCAGAAATTGCGGTTATCGCACTATCTCCACCAGTTGGAATAACAGGATTTGTTGGTAAAAACGGAACCAATTGTGGTGCAACGCAAATTGGTCCAACGCCTGGACCACCACCACCATGAGGGATGGCGAAGGTTTTGTGTAGATTTAAGTGACAAACATCAGCGCCTATGGTTGCGGGATTTGTCAATCCAACTTGAGCATTCATATTCGCACCATCCATATATACTTGTCCTCCATGATCGTGAATAAGTTGGGTAATTTCGCAAATAGCACTTTCAAAAACACCGTGAGTAGATGGATACGTTATCATTAAACACGACAAATTTGCTGAGTGTAAAATGGCCTTTTCTCTTAAATCTTCTACATCGATATTTCCGTTTTCTAATGTTTTAGTTACGATAACTGTCATTCCAGCCATTGCTGCCGACGCTGGATTTGTACCGTGTGCCGATGATGGAATTAAAGCAATATTTCTATGATGATCACCACGCGATTGATGATACGCACGAATAACCATTAATCCTGCATATTCTCCTTGAGCACCAGAATTAGGCTGTAAAGTGGTTCCGGCAAAACCGGTAACTACATTTAATTGTTGCTCTAATTTAGTTAACATTTCTTGATAACCTTCCGCTTGATTTAATGGAGCAAATGGGTGAATATTATTCCATTGTGCCATGCTTAAAGGCAGCATTTCTGAAGCAGCATTTAATTTCATGGTACAAGAACCAAGCGAAATCATAGAGTGATTTAATGCTAAATCTTTGCGTTCTAACATTTTGATGTAACGCATCAATGCTGTTTCTGAATGGTATTTGTTAAAAACATCGTGTTGTAAAAACGTTGAGGTTCTTTCTAAATTCGACGGAATTTGATTTCCGATTAATAATTCAGAAATCCTTGCAGTTTGTTTACCAATTGCTTCTGCGAAAATGGATACAATTTTATTTAAATCAGTAATACTTGTAGTTTCGTTTAACGAAATAGATACTGTATTTTCATCAACATAAAGGAAGTTTACTTCGTTTTGTTCGGCAATTTCACGCAATTTTTTGGCATCTGTTTTGATTACTATCGTATCAAAAAAAGCGGTGTTGGTTTGGTATAAACCTAGTTTTTCCAATTCGTTTGCTAAAGTTGCTGCAGAATTGTGTACTTTATTGGCAATATATTCTAAACCTTTTGGCCCGTGAAATACGGCATACATTCCAGCCATAACAGACAGTAAAACTTGAGCTGTACAAATATTTGAAGTTGCTTTGTCACGTTTGATGTGTTGTTCACGAGTTTGTAACGCCATACGCAGCGCACGATTACCGTCAGTATCCACAGTTACACCAATAATTCTACCGGGCATCGAACGTTTGTATTCGGCTTTTGTAGCAAAATAAGCTGCGTGAGGTCCGCCATAACCTAACGGTATTCCGAAACGCTGCGTTGTTCCTAAAACAACATCAGCGCCCATTTCTCCTGGTGAAGTTAGTTTTATCAAACTTAAAATATCTGCTGCGACAGCTACTTTAATTTCTTTTGTTTTTGCTTTAGCAATAAATCCCGCATAATCGTGTATTTGACCAAATTTGCCTGGATATTGAAGAATAGCGCCGTAGAAATCTTCAGAAAAATCGAATTCTTCGTGGTTTCCTATTACTAATTCCACACCAATTGGAGTAGAGCGTGTTTGTAAAACAGATAATGTTTGCGGTAAAATTTCTTCCGAAACAAAGAATTTATTTACGTTATTTTTCTTTTGATCGCGAGAACGAACGTCAAACAATAATGCCATTGCTTCTGCTGCTGCTGTTGCTTCGTCTAGCAGTGAAGCATTAGCAATTTCCATCCCAGAGAGTTCAATAACCATCGTTTGAAAATTCAAAATGGCTTCTAAACGACCTTGTGCAATTTCAGCTTGATAAGGTGTATATGCTGTGTACCACCCAGGATTTTCGAAAACATTTCTTTGAATTACCGCAGGAATAATTGCCTGGTTGTATCCCAATCCAATATAAGATTGGAACATTTTATTCTTATCGCCTAATTTTTTTATATGATTTGCAAATTCAAATTCTGTCATTGCTGGTTCTAAATCTAAATCTGATTTTAAGCGAATATCTTTAGGAATAGTTTCAAAAATAAGTTGATCCATTGTTTCTGCGCCAATAGTTTTCAACATATGTTGTAGGTCGTTCTCATTTGGACCAATGTGGCGTAATGCAAATGCGTCTGTTTTCATTATATAGAAAGTTCTAAAGTAGGTTTATTTGTTCTTGCAATAATTAAAATCAACGGTGATTTTTAAAGTGACAAAAATAATTATTAAACTCTTAATTTTAGGTTAAATGGAGGTCAAATTTTGAGAATTTTTCAACTAAAATCGGTTCTTATTAACAGTTTGATTATTTTTGTTGAATGCATATTTTAAAGCGTTTTTTAGATTTTTATATACAATGCTCAATCCACGTTGGTCTGGCAGTTTTATGTTTAGTTTGTATAACCGTGTTTTCTAACGAAATGCTTAAACATTCGTTATATCTAAGTTGTGTTTTTTTTGGGACGATTGTAGGCTACAATTTCTTAAAATATTTTGAAGTTTTCACTAAAAATAATTTTTATTCCAAAAAGGATTATGGCATTTTGGGAGTTAGTTTATTTGCAATTATCGGCTTTTTTTATTTCTTTTTATTGTTGAATACTAAAGTTCAAAATCATCTACTTATGGGTGGATTATTTGTTTTATTTTATCCTTTTCTACGAAAATTGGGTTGGATGAAACTGTTTTTGGTGAGTTTTGTTGTGACTTATGTTACGGTTTATATTCCGTATCAAAGCTTTAAATGGTTGCCTATTGATTATTATATAACTCTATTGCAACGTTTTATAATTATAACAAGTTTACTTATTCCGTTTGAAATTATGGATAGTAAAACCGATGCGAAAACCTTGAACACTTTACCTCAGTTGTTTGGAATTAATCGCACTAAAGTCTTTGGTATTTTACTGGTAATTCCGTTTATGGGTTTAGAATTTTTTAAACAAAAAGCTGATTATTCCGCAATCCCAATTGGAATTATAACAATCTTGTTTATCAATTTCACTACTTTGGAAAGAAGCAAATATTACACTTCTTTTTGGGTGGAAAGCGTGCCGATTTTTTGGTTGTTACTGCATTTATTTTTTTAGAAATTTATTTACCAATAAGTGTATTCACCAAAAAATATATGATATTGGTGAATATAATCACCAAATTTTATATAAAATTAGTGAATAGAAAATATTTTTTATATCTTTGTAAAAAATTATAGCGATGATAACTAGAGATTTAGCATCAAATCTAAAAGCAAAACTGCACAAAGGCAAAATCATTGTGCTTATTGGTCCACGACAAGTGGGGAAAACGACTTTAATACATACAATTTTAAACACAAGTGACTACTTGTTTTTGGATGGCGATGATAATACTGTTGTAGAAACATTGTCAAATGCTAATACTGAAAATTTAAAAAGTATCATCGGGAATTACAAGTATGTTTTTATTGATGAAGTACAGCGTATTCCAAATATTGGTTTGAAGTTGAAAATTATGGTCGATCAAATCAAAGATGTTCAGGTTATTGTTTCAGGTTCGTCGGCTTTTGATATCAATAATTCAACACAAGAACCGCTGACAGGTAGAAAATTTGAATTTCAAATGTATCCAATTTCTTGGAACGAATTCGAGGATAACATAGGTTTTATGAAAGCGCAACAACAACTCGAATTGCGTTTGCTTTACGGAATGTATCCAGATGTGATTAACAATTTTGGAAACGAATATGAAATCCTTAAAAATTTAGTTTCTAGTTATTTGTATAAAGATATTTTGGCTTTGGCAGGTATTAGAAAATCCAATGTTTTAGAAAAAATTCTCCAAGCGCTGGCACTACAAGTAGGAAGCGAAGTTAGTTATAACGAAATTGCACAATTGGTTGGTGTAGATAAAAATACAGTAAATAACTACATTGATTTGTTAGAAAAAAGTTTTGTGATTTTTAGATTAAATAGTTTTGCTAAAAATATAAGAAATGAAATAAAAGCCAACAAAAAAATATATTTTTTCGACAATGGTGTCCGAAACATGGTAATTGGAAACTTTAATAGTTTGTCTCTTCGACAAGATAAAGGTGCTTTATGGGAAAATTTTATGATTGCAGAAAGAATGAAAGAGTTGTCCTATTCGCAAAGCAATGCAAAACCTTATTTTTGGAGAACTACCGCACAACAAGAAGTCGATTATATAGAAACCAATGTCGATAAAGTCAATGCATTTGAATTCAAATGGGCTAATACTAAAAAAGTGAAACTACCAAAATCGTTTAATGAAGCTTACAGTCCAAGTTTTTTTGTTGTGAATAAAGATAATTTTAGAGATTTTTTGAAGTAGTTTTTTCAAATCATTAATTGCTTAAAGATGATACGATTAATTTTCTTTATTCCGTTAATGGTTTGATTTTTATAAATCTTAAATCAAACCCGCTCTCTTCAACAAAGCATCCGCATTTGGTTCTTGTCCTCTAAAACGTTTGTACAATTCCATTGGCAATTCGGTGCCGCCTTTTGAAAGTACATTATCTTTAAATTTGGTAGCCACGTCCTTATCGAAAATGCCGCATTCTTGGAAATAAGCAAAAGCATCCGCATCCAAAACTTCGGCCCATTTGTAGCTATAATATCCAGAGGAGTAACCACCTGCAAAAATATGGGAAAACGAAACCGACATGCAATTTTCGGCTACATCAGGATATAAAGTCGTGCCTTCAAAGGTCTTTTTTTCAAAGGCTTTTATATTGGTAATTTCCGTTGGATTATTGCTGTGAAAAGCCATATCCAGTAATCCGAAGCTCAATTGACGCAACGTAGCCATTCCTTCTTGAAAACTAGCGCTTTCCTTAATTTTATTGACATATTCTTGTGGAATAATTTCGCCAGTTTCGTAATGTTTGGCAAACAACGCCAATGCTTCTGGTTCGTAACACCAGTTTTCCATTATTTGGCTTGGCAATTCTACAAAATCCCAATATACCGATGTTCCTGACAAACTTGGGTAAGTCGTATTAGCTAACATTCCATGTAATCCGTGACCGAATTCGTGGAATAAAGTCGTTACTTCATTAAAAGTTAAAAGTGACGGTTTGGTTTCTGTTGGTTTGGTAAAGTTACAAACATTAGAAATATGCGGTCTTTCGTTCTTGTTGTCTTTAATATACTGTGATTTGAAAGAAGTCATCCAAGCGCCATTTCGTTTGCCTTTTCTAGGAAAGAAATCGGCGTAGAAAACAGCAACAAGTTCGCCAAATGCATCTTTTACTTCGTAGGTTGTAACTTCTTCGTGGTACTTATCAATATCGAAAACTTCGGTAAAAGTCAATCCAAATAGTTTTCCAGCAATAGTAAAAGCTCCATTTAAAACATTTTCCAACTGGAAATAAGGTTTTAATTTCTCGTCGTCCAAATTGAATAATTTTTGTTTCAATTTTTCTGAATAATAAGCTCCGTCCCATTTTTCTAAATGATCAATTCCGTCCAATGCTGCGGCGAAAGCCGTTAATTCGGCAAATTCTTTTTGAGCTGCAGGTTTGGCTTTGTCCAATAAATCATTCAAAAAAGATTTTACTTTATCAGGATTTTGCGCCATTCGTTCTTCTAAAACAAAGTGAGAATGGGTTTCATATCCTAATAAATTGGCGCGTTCAAAACGCAATTTGGCAATCTTCAACGTGATTTCCTGATTGTCGAATTCGTTGTTTTGAAATGCTTTTTTACCCGCAGCAATGGCCATTTCCTTTCTCAACTCGCGATTGTCGGCATAGGTGACAAATGGCAAATAACTTGGATGATCTAATGTAAAAATCCAACCTTCTAATTCTTTTGATTTTGCTAATGCTTTTGCCGCTTCGATTGTACCTTCTGGTAAGCCTTTTAAATCGCTTTCATTGGTAATGTGCAGTTGATACTTGTTGGTTTCAGCCAAAACGTTTTCGCCGTAAGTTAGTTTTAGTTTGGCTAATTCGGTGTCGATTTCGCGAAGTTTTAATTTTTTATCCTCTGAGAGTAACGCGCCGTTTCTAGAAAAACTTTTGAATTTTTTGTCTAATAAAGTGGCTTGTTCAGCGGATAAATTTAGACCGTCTTTTTGCTCATAAACCGCTTTTATTCTTTTGAATAAATCTTCGTTTAATGTAATATCATTGCTGAATTCAGTCAATAAAGGCGAAACTTCTTGCGCTATTTTTTGCATTTCCTCGCAAGTTTCAGCCGAATTTAGATTAAAGAAAATTGATGATAATCGGTCCAAAGCATTTCCAGAAAATTCCATCGCTTCGATCGTATTGTCGAAAGTTGGAGCAGCAGGATTATTGATGATGGCATCAATTTCGGTTTTTGCAGCAGCAATATTCTCAATAAAAGCAGGTTGGTAATTGTCAAGTTTTATTTGCGAAAATGGAGCAGTATTGTGTTTTGTTAGGAATATTGATGTTAAGATGCTCATTGGTTATTTTTTAGCCCCGATAGAAGTGAAAATCCTTTTTGGGCTGGGGTTCAGCCCAAAAAGATTATAACGAATAGCGGGAAGTAGCTCCTGAAAGAATACAGGATGATTTTGAAATTATTTTTTTAAATTTTTAGATGATTTATTCACAGCGTCTTTCAGTCCTTCTTTGTAAAGGATGATTTTATCCAAGACGCATTTGTCAGAAGTTCCGATGATTTGTGCGGCAAGAATTCCAGCATTTTTTGCTCCGTTTAAGGCAACAGTCGCTACGGGAACGCCACCTGGCATTTGCAAAATGGACAAGACACTATCCCAACCATCGATAGAATTACTCGATTTTATTGGCACTCCAATCACAGGCAAAGGCGACATGGAAGCTACCATTCCCGGTAAATGAGCCGCGCCACCAGCACCCGCAATGATAACCGAAATACCACGAGTGTGTGCATTTTTACTAAAATCGAATAATTTTTCTGGTGTTCTGTGTGCTGAAACAATATCGACTTCGGTTTCTATGTCAAAACCATTTAGGATGTCGATGGCTTCTTGCATGATTGGTAAGTCGCTTTGGCTTCCCATGATTATGGCTACTTTCATATTAATTGATAATTAACAATTGATAATTAATAATTATTCCGCAATTACACGGATGGTATTCTTAACTTCTTCTGCAATTCTTCTGGCTTCATTCATATCCTCATTTACAATGGTAACATGTCCCATTTTTCTAAAAGGACGCGTTTGTTTTTTACCGTAAATATGAGGTGTGACGCCATTCCAACCCAAAATCGTTTCTATGTTTTCGTAAATTACATCGCCTGAAAAACCTTGTTCGCCCACCAAATTTACCATAATTCCGGCAACTTTGCTATCCGTATTTCCCAAAGGTAAATTTAATATAGCTCTCAAATGGTTTTCAAATTGGGAGGTAAAACTCGCTTCGATGCTATAGTGACCTGAATTATGTGGTCTTGGCGCTACTTCGTTTACCAAAATTTCATCATCTTGGGTTTGAAACATTTCTACTGCTAAAAGTCCCACGTGATGGAACTTTTCAGAAACATTCAGCGCAATCGCTCTCGCTTTTTCGGCAACTTTGTCGTCAATTCGAGCAGGACAAATTACGTATTCCACTTGGTTGGCTTCGGGATGAAATTCCATTTCAACAACCGGATAAGTCTTAATTTCGCCTGAAGAATTGCGACAAACGATAACGGCTAATTCATTTTTGAAGGGAACCATTTCTTCAGCAATGCATTCTACATTGGGTAAATGATCTAAATCTTCGATAGCTCTGATGATTTTTACGCCATTTCCGTCATACCCAAATTCGGTGCATTTCCAAACGAAAGGCAACGGGATTTTAGATTGATGATTAATGATTGCGGATTGTAGATTTTGCAGATTGGAAAATTTTTCAAAAGGAGCTGATGGAATAGAATGTTCTAAATAAAACTCTTTTTGGATCCCTTTGTTTTGAATAAGTTTCAAAGTTTTTGGCGAAGGATATACTTTTTTGCCTTCGTTTTCGAGTTGTTCCAAAGCTTCGAGGTTAACTAATTCTATTTCGAAAGTCAAAACATCGACTTGTTTACCAAAATTGTAAACGGTATCAAAATCCATTAAATTACCTTGGAAAAATTTATCACAAGCTATTTTGCACGGCGCATCCTCACTCGGATCCAGAACATAAGTTTGAATATCAAATTTTCTGGTTTCAAACAAAAGCATTTTGCCTAATTGTCCGCCACCGAGAATGCCTAATTTAAAATCGGATGAGAAATAATTCATTCGTCGCTATTGTTTTTTAAAGACTTCATGCATTGGCTTTGCTCGTGTCATGTTGTTGTAATTGTTGGCACAAAGATACTTCATAATGATTAAATAGGAAAATGCTATTAAATTTTATTCGACTGTTAGCTCAAACAAGAATTTTAGAAGTAGAAAAGAATATTAATTACCAGTAAAAATGCAAGGTTCAAAAAATTTAAAGTTTAATTTTAAGTAAAAATTCAGTTTTTTTAAACGTAGAGAATTCAGTATCTTTGCAAATTATTTTTAAAACAAAAACATGATACAACTTCACGATAAACAATTTGTTCCGTTTATTTCTGCGGAGGAAATAGATTTTGCTATCGCTAAGATTGCAGCACTAGTAGAAGATGATTTTGCTGATGAAACGCCATTATTCGTTGGGGTTTTGAATGGCTCTTTTATGGTAGTTTCTGATTTTATGAAACATTATAAATCAGCTTGCGAATTGAGTTTTGTTAAGATGGCATCGTATGAAGGAACAACTTCAACAAATGAAGTCAAACAATTAATTGGATTAGACCAAGACTTAACTGGGCGAACGGTTGTTGTTATTGAGGATATTGTTGATACAGGAAATACTTTGCTTGCTTTAAAAGAACTGTTTAAAAAACAAAACGTTAAGCATTTTAAAATTGCAACACTTTTTTTTAAACCTGAAGCATACAAACAAGCAGTTAAAATAGACTATGTTGGAATTAGAATTCCAGATAAATTTATTGTAGGATATGGCTTAGACTACAATGGACTGGGTAGAAATTTACCCGAAGTATATCAATTGAAGGATTAAATAGTTATACGTTTTGAGTTATGCGATAAAAGTAAACGTGTAACACCTAATGTACAACGCTAACACATAACTTTACAGAATGATCAATATTGTTTTATTTGGGAAACCAGGAGCAGGGAAAGGCACGCAAGCGGAATTTTTAAAAGAAAAATATAATTTAATACATCTTTCCACTGGGGATATTTTTAGATATAATATAAAAAATGATACCGCTTTAGGAAAATTAGCTAAAAGCTTTATAGACGCAGGCGATTTAGTTCCTGACGATGTTACCATAAAAATGTTAGAAGATGCAGTAAATAAAAATCGAGACACAAATGGGTTTTTGTTTGATGGGTTTCCAAGAACACGAGAACAAGCAGAGAAATTAGACCTTTTTTTAGCCACTAAAGATTGGAAAGTTACTGCCACAATTGCACTTGAAGCCAATGACGAAATTCTGATTCATCGGATACTAGAAAGGGGTAAAACCAGCGGAAGAATTGACGATCAAGATGAAGAAAAAATTAGACGTCGATACGAAGAATACAACGAAAAAACAGCTCCTTTAATGGAGTACTATATTGCTCAAAATAAATTTTATCCAGTAAATGGAATTGGAACTATAGCTGAGATCACTGCGCGTTTGAGCACAGTAATCAATAATTTGTAGAGAAGTACACATTTTCTAATTAAATATGGAAATTTTAATAATATTCTTTTTAATACTCCTTAATGGTGTTTTCTCTATGTCTGAAATTGCATTGATTTCAGCACGTAAAAACAGATTAGAAACTGCTGCAAAAAAAGGGAACAAAAACGCCCAAATCGCACTGGATTTATCTAACGCACCGAATAAATTTTTATCTACAGTTCAAATAGGGATCACACTTATAGGTATTCTTACTGGTATTTATAGTGGCGACAAAATTACCAAGGATGTTGAAACTTTTATTTTTGGGTTCGAAATAGTAAAACCCTTTGCACATTCACTTGCTGTGGGAATTGTAGTGGTTATTTTGACTTTTTTCTCTTTGGTTTTAGGCGAATTATTGCCCAAAAGAATAGGCTTAAACCATCCAGAATCTATCGCAAAAGCCGTTGCTTGGCCAATGAAAATAATTTCGATTATTACCGCGCCCTATATTTGGCTGTTAACTTATTCAACAGAATTTTTATTGAAAATTTTACAAATAAAACCCACCAGCGACGGTAAAGTGACCGAAGAAGAAATTAAAGCTATCATTAAAGAAGGAACCGAAGGGGGTGAAGTGCAGGAAATTGAACAAGATATTGTAGAGCGCGTTTTTCATATTGGTGACCGGAAAATAAACTCTTTAATGACACATCGAAAATCAGTTGTGATGTTGCCATTGCATTCGAATATGATTCAGGTTAAGGAATTCATGCTTAAGGAATTGCATTCTATTTATCCTGTTTATGAAGAAAATCACGATGACATAGTGGGAGTTGTCAATTTGAAAAGCATTTTTGCGAACATTGATGCTGCCAATTTCAACCTGCCAGACATTATGACCGAAGCACCCTTTATGATGGAACAAACCACTGCATATAAAGCATTGGAACAATTCAAAAAGTCAGGTATTCATTATGCTTTTGTCTCAGATGAATACGGTGTTTTTCAGGGAATAATTACCTTAAATGACATTCTAGAGGCTTTAGTGGGAGATGCATCTGATTTTTATAAAGATGATTTTCAGTTAATCGAAAGAGAAGATGGGACTTGGCTCGTTGACGGGCATTATTCTTTACACGATTTCTTGACTTATTTCGAATTGGACGAATTAATAAATGATTACGAAGTGACCACCGTGAGTGGATTAATAATGACTGAGCTAGCGCATATCCCGAAAGAAGGAGAAAAGCTGATTTGGCAAAAAATGGAGTTGGAAGTCATAGATATGGATGGCGTGAAGATTGATAAAGTGATGGTGAAAGCCCTAAAATAAAGAGGTCTTGGGTTCTGGGTTTTAGTTTACCCAATACCTAATACCTAAAACCCAAAATAAAATGACAGAAGGCAATTTTGTAGATTACGTAAAAATATATGTTTCTTCTGGAAAAGGAGGGAAAGGGTCAACGCATTTACACAGAGAAAAATTTATTGAAAAAGGCGGTCCGGATGGTGGCGATGGTGGCCGTGGTGGGCATGTTTTTTTAGTGGGAAATAAAGGACTTTGGACCTTGTTTCACTTGAAGTTCGCACGTCATATCAAAGCCGGTCACGGCGGCGATGGTGGCGGAGATAGAAGCACAGGAGCTGATGGTGATGATAAATTTATTGAAGTGCCGCTAGGAACTGTCGTAAAAGATAAAGAAACAGGCGAAACCTTGTTCGAAATTACAGAAGATGGCGAAAGGCAAATTCTATCTCGTGGCGGAAAAGGTGGATTAGGAAACTGGCATTTTAGAAGTGCCACGAATCAAACTCCCAGATATTCGCAGCCGGGATTGCCAGGAGTAGAAATGGACGTGATTTTGGAGCTTAAAGTTTTGGCCGATGTTGGTTTAGTAGGTTTTCCAAATGCTGGTAAATCAACTTTATTGTCGGTTTTAACTTCTGCTAAACCTAAAATTGCCGATTATCCGTTTACGACGTTAAAACCTAACCTTGGAATTGTAGCTTACAGGGATTTTCAATCGTTTGTAATTGCCGATATTCCAGGGATTATCGAAGGTGCCGCAGAAGGAAAAGGCTTAGGTCATTATTTTTTGCGTCATATTGAAAGAAATTCTACTTTATTATTTTTGGTTCCCGTTGACACTCCAGATATAAAGGCTGAATATGATATTTTGGTCAACGAATTGACAAAATACAATCCAGAGATGCTCGATAAAGAACGTCTTTTAGTCATATCAAAATGTGATATGCTTGACGATGAACTTAAAGCAGAATTGAAAATCCAATTAGACAAAGAGTTCGCTGCTATTCCCTATATGTTCATCTCCTCCGTTGCTCAGCAAGGGTTATCGGAGTTGAAAGATAAACTGTGGAAAATGTTGAACGACTAAAAGCCAAATGTTTATTTTAAAAAGGCGCTCTAGAAATTGAGCGCCTTTTTAATTATTCGTGATAGGTATCGAACAAATATTGTAAGGTTTCAGGAATATTGTTGGCTTGCATTTTCGGATAAATGATGTCAGAACACAACCAATTTGCAATAACTTCATCAAAATGATCTCCAACTTCGTAAACCACCGGAACACCCATTTTTTTCAAAGCAGCCGCATTGCATTCTTGTTCGTAATGATTTCGGATGGGTATACTCAATATTTTTTTACCAAGATACAAAGCTTCAGCGGGAGTTTCAAAGCCACCACCGGTAATAATTCCGTGACAATGAATCAAACTTTCGTTGAAAGATTTTTGATTTACAGGGAAATAGGTAATGTTGCCAATGGTATGTTTGGTTTGAATATCATTCAAAAACCAATGAAACTGCAGGTCATGAAGTTTATGGAATGCTTTTTCCAAACAATCTTTGTCGAAGGAAGGGAGATAAACCGTGAGGTGTTTTAAGTCTTTAGGTTCTGCGTTGATGATGTGATCTTTGATGATTGGAGGATAAATAAAGGAATCATATTTTTCAAAATGCAGTCCAATATGCTTTGGCGAAGTTGCATAATGTTTGAGAATCATCTCACCCATAATACTCTTTTTTGCAGTTCGTGGTGTGTTTTCCGAAATAAAACTAGCTTGATGACCAAACTGCACAGAATGTACTTTTTGTATTTTACAAGCCAACGAAGTAATAGAATCAAAATCGTTAATCACAACGTCATAGTTTTTCAAAGGCAATGATTTTGCATCGTTATACATTTTTAGGGGTTTGATATTTTTGGCAATGCCCCAATAATCTAATCCGCCACATTTGCTGTAATGCAAACTACAACCGTCGCTTTTAAATTTTATAGGCAAGTCAACATTTAAACTTGCGTAGTTGCCGCTCAGAAAGAAATCTACTTCTCCAAATTTTTGTAGATAGGGATATAATTGAATAGCCCTGCTAATATGTCCATTGCCTGTGGCTTGGATGGCGTAAAATATTTTCATTTAAATGTAAAAGTTATTGGATAAAAATAGGCTGATTAGTTCGATAAAATCTTAGAGACAATGTCATTTGCATCTTGGCTCTCCTTATTCTCTATACTTGGATAGTCCGCTTTATTATAATAGTAAATTTTCCATTTTTCGTTTTTATATTCTAAGGCTGTTAAATTTTCTATCCAGTCACCACTGTTTAAATACAGTACTTTACCCATTTTAGTTTTAACCATTTTTTTTTGAGGCATGTGAATGTGACCGCAAACAACATAGCTGTATTTTTTTTCGATGGCAATTTCGGCGGCAGTCGTTTCAAAATTAGAGATAAAAGCAACAGCTTTCTTAACACTGTTTTTCACGACTTTAGAAAAACTTTTCTTTTCTTTACCCATTGAAACCAAAATCCAATTGATCAAACTATTAATCAAAATCAGTAAGTCATATCCTTTTCCACCAAGTTTTGCCAAAATCTTAGCATACCCTTTTGTAGAAGAATCAAAGACATCACCGTGGAAAATCCATGTTTTTTTTCCGTCTAAGTCCAAGATTAATTTGTCAACCAATTCCAAGTTTCCTAAAATAAAATCCGAGTATTTTCTTAGCGCCTCGTCGTGATTTCCTGTAATGTAAATCACTCGAGTTCCTTGATTAGACATTTTTATGATATACCGCAATACCTCCATATGAGCTACAGGGAAATAGCGTTTGCTAAAACTCCACATATCAATAATATCGCCATTTAAAACCAAAGTTTTAGGTTGAATTGATTTTAAATAATGTAATAATTCCTTGGCTTGGCAGCCGTAAGTTCCAAGATGAACATCACTAATAACTACTAAAGGTATTTTGCGTTTGTGTTTCATGTTATGTTTTTACAAAACTAACGGCTTTATGTTATCATAATGTTTGTTTAGTGTTATGATTAAGTTTGCTTTTAAGGTAAAAAATCTCTTAATTCTTTATATAAATTTCCTATTTTTGAATAATGAAAAAGTATTTAATCTTCCTAATATTATTTCCTACAATGATGTGGTCACAATCTGATTATAACAGAGCCGAAAAATTGTTCGTAGCCGGAAAATATGAGCAGGCGCAGCCTATTTTTGAAAGTTTTTTAAAAGAAAATCCGTCTCATTTAAAAACGATGGAATACTTGGGAGATATTGCTGGACATCAAAAATCGTGGGATAAAGCCCTTATCTATTATAAAAAACTGAAACAATTAAAATCAACCGAAGCTAATTATTATCACAAATATGGCTTAGCGCTGGGGATGAAAGCCAAAGAATCAAGTAAATTAAAGGCTTTGGGAATGATTAGCGAAATAAAACAAGCATTCGAGAAAGCGATTGAATTAAATCCAAAGCATATTGAAGCGCGGTGGGCATTAGTAAACATATACATTCAATTGCCGGGATTTGTTGGCGGAAGCGAATCAAAAGCAATAAAATATTCGAATGAATTGCTTCAATTATCAGCTGTGGACGGCTATTTGTCTAGAGGGCAAATCGAGGAGCATTTTGAGCGATATGCAGCGGCAGAAACCCAATATAAAAAAGCAATTGCGGCTGGAAGTACAAAAATCGGTGTACAAATGCTTACTAATTTGTACAAAAAGAAATTGAAGAAAGCCCCCTAATCCATAGCTCCCTAGCCCCCAAAAAGGAATTACTAACCTTTA
>Ga0209107_10000328_pt1 | contig 28372 bp, 21 predicted proteins | sample LakErihyJuly2011_2_FD_187460 | JGI IMG/M metagenome (GOLD analysis project Ga0209107, IMG submission 187460) | Freshwater microbial communities from dead zone in Lake Erie, Canada - CCB hypolimnion July 2011 (SPAdes) (version 2) | ecosystem: Environmental > Aquatic > Freshwater > Lentic >...
CAGACCGCTAAACCTGAAAAGCCTTCTAGCACTGCTACAGCAACCCCTCGCCGCGAAGAGCCTACGCAGACCGCTAAATCTGAGGAGCCTACTCAGACCGCTAAACCTGAAAAGCCTTCTAGCACTGCTACAGCACCCCCTCGCCGCGAAGAGCCTACTCAGACCGCTAAACCAAACCCAACTCCCTGCCACTGCCACGACCCTAGAATTCTTGTTAAAGAAACATATTGTCTATGGCCCGAACTCATCAATATAATAACTACTACCGAACCAATCTGTAATACTGGAGATGTATACATTACTTCTATGGGCATGTGCCAAAATATCATTGATGTAAACGCCGCGCGTGTATGCCCTGATGGTTACGAACAAGAGCAACACTCTGATAAAGTAATTTGCGTAAAATATTATGAACCTTTGCCCGAGCCGTGCCCGCAAGAAGGATTTGTTTATATAAAAGAAGAAAATCGGCTTGGTTTAGTCGCAGGTTGCTACAAGATTTCAGATGCGATCTGCGAAAGTATGAGCGCAACTCCCAAACCTCAGGAGCCCTCAAAGATACCTTCAGTTACATCCAAGCCTTCCAGTCGCCCTAGCACCACTAGCACCACTAGCACCACTGACACCACTAGCACCACTAGCACTCTAACGCGCACGCCCAGACGAAGCACAACACCCACTATGACTCCTCGCAGAGAAGAACCTAGCGCATCATCAAAACCCTCTGAAAAACCTCTGCCCCCTCGTGATATTTGTGCTGAAGACCCTCGTAATCCTCGCTGTGTAAAACCTGATTCTATTCTGAATCAATTTGCGATTGATGCTGTGATTTCTCCCCTTCCCACTCCCAAACCTGCGGTGGAACCTGTAGTATCTATGCGCCCCGTTCCTACACCAACTCCCTGGGCAGTTTCTGAAGATGTAGCGGCGGCCATAAGACCTGAAGATATTCCGCCTTACATTCCTTCTCGCGTCAGTTTTACAGATGGCGACCCTGTTCAGTTCGAACAACCCCAGAAGATTCAAGAAGTTCAAGCCTCCATCGCATGTACGCTGCGCATGCCTCTAGAAAAAATTCGGATTGAATCAATCAAAATTTTAACCCTATCTACTGGGGAACGTGCTGATATCCAAGTTGATCCAACGAACTACATGATGAGCAGCAATGGAACAGTTGTATGCTATGAAGTTGGCGGTTCTGCGCGTCTTCTCCGTAGCCGTCGTCTCCAAAATACAGACACACAGGTTGATATTAATTACTTAATCGTAAATCCCACCATTGAAATTCTCGCGCTAAATGCCACCGAATTTGCGGCAGTCATACAGTCTTCTCCTTCTATCCAAACCGTTGCGCAAAGCGTGGGAAGTTCTGGAGTTGCGTCTGAAGTCACGGTTGCCACGTATGCGGGTATTCAATCCCCTGAATCTTCTAGTATTTCCACATCTTCATCTCAATTCCAATTCCCAACATATGGCGCTGGAATTCTTGGAGGTGTTGGCGGTCTTCTCGTCCTGTCTGGATTCATTGTATCCGTATATCATGTGAAAAAGCATTACAAAAAACAGAAATCGCCACTCCAATCCGCCCAGCAACCGCAGCACCGTGTAGTCTTTGTAGATGAAATGAGCCTCTCGAATATTCCTAGGCCTTCCATGCTAGGTCGTGCGCAATCTATGCGGACTCAATTTAATCCTCTTCAGGCGGCAAAGGCGGCAAAGGCGGCAACTGCTGTATAAGTTATACTGGCATTATACGCTTTGAAGAACCAAACTCGCGTGCCCGCCTCCAAAAACAGCGAAACACATAAGAAAAAAATCGCGTGCGACGGGACCGCAAATCTTTTATAGTGATTGCGGCACTCATAACCTCTTAAATAGATGAATCAACCCTTTTTTAGATGTGGTCCGTCTATCTGTTACAAGAAGTGGGAGGAAACCGAACATATGTTGGCGCAACTTTGGACGTCAATAGACGCCTCCAACAACACAATGGTGTCATGAGCGGCGGAGCCAAAGCAACTCGTGGAAAGAACTGGAAACGTGTTTGCTATGTTACTGGATTTCCACACGAACGCGGGGCCTTACAGTTTGAGTGGGCTTGGAAGTATTACAGCAAAATTCAGTCTGGATCTGGAATTCAGCGGCGACTGAAAAGTTTACTGGAATTGCTTGGGTGCGACAAGCCAACCTCCAAGGCGGACGATTTCCAGACCTATTGTGAAAATTTACAGGTGGTTTGGGAACTGGAAACCGACCTAACAGATATCCTCCATTTATGAAATAGATATGGCCGACCTTCCAGGAAATTCCGAATTTACAGCCGAATTCTTTGAGGAATCCAGTCGCTCATGGATGGAAAATAAAGTGCGCAAAGGCCAGTTTGTACTTTACAGATGCGCATACATTCATAGCAACACGCGCCATTGTTCTAGCGCGGCAACACATAGTGGATTCTGTAAGCGCCATTATGTGTATTTAAAATCAAAGAAAAAATTCTGATTACGCTTCTTGTATTTATGTTTACGAGTATATTTCCCACCAGTTTGTTTATATTCTGATATACTATATTTAAGTTTATTCTGTAGTTCTGGATTAGAAAACATAAATTTAAACTTTACAGTGTCTAGCTTAAATTTAAAAAATGTATTCCAAAACGTTTTAATCCATGGAGAAATAAATATACATAGATTAGAAATTGATATTTTATTTCTTAAACCTGTAAAAAAATCTTGCCATGTTTGACTAGTTGTATACATATGTTGTAATTCCGTTTCAGGTATTGGCAATTTGACCGTTATAAATTGTTTAAACTCATCCCATGTTAATGAGTTTTTAAGAGAACTAAATATTTCTTCTGCTTTTTGAAATGTTTGTTTATCTTGTATTGATAAAAAATCAGCACCTACTACTGACATATACCATGTTTTTCCATGTAATAAATAATACATTACTGCCAAGTCAACAGATTGCCCATCATCACAATCGCGATAGCTTTTATCTATTAGTGTTAGACCTTTTATATCTGAATATGTATTACAAATATAAGATATTATTAAATATAATATTCTCGTAGTATCTACTCCATGTAAAAAAGGCTGGTCTAATTTACACTCATCTTCATGATATACATGCGGTAAATCGCCGATTGAAATATCGGAAAATTTTGCCATAAATGAATCTTTTGTAAATAATTGACATTCTAAACAATAATTATATCTTCCACCAATATATAATAATATTGATGTATCGGATGAACGGACTGTTAATACATATGAATGACCATCTACTTGTATTTTATAGCGTTTTTCACTCATATCACTTCTTTTATCGGGCAAGGGTGGCATTACTTCTATTCAGATACTATGTTTTTATGCGTTCCCAATAAGTAGCGCACATTGGTATATCCTAAACGCACTGCTTCTTCTGCGCCCATGCGGGCGCGAGTGCTTGTGTTACAGTAGAACAGAATTTTGGATTTCTTGTCTGGAATACGTTTTCCTAATTCAGCGCCGACCTGTTTTAGAGGTATATGAATCGCTAGAGGATAGTGACCCATATTCCACTCGGCATCTGTGCGGACATCTACAACAGCATCAAATTCTCCCTTTTTCAGCGCGTCCTTGGCTTCTTCGGGATACATGGCAAGAGGAGATGTCATATTATAAAATAAAAATGCCGCGAGCACAAGTATGAGCAACACTAGTAATATACGCAGGACTGTTCCGCGGGCCATTGGGGGCTTTCTACTTATTGTGTGTGTTTTTATTACGTCGCGTCCTATGTTTTATAGGTTTCATATTCGTTTGATTAATAAGTTTTATTTTTGGAAAAAGATCGAAATACCACATGCGTTCTATTTGAATTTTTGAAGAAATAAAATTAAATAACCAATCTTTAAAAAACTTACATTTTTGCTCACGTCTAAGAGATTTACTTAATTCTATAAAAAATTCTGGTAAAGTTTCAGATGATTCATACATTTCTTTATATTTTTCTAAATTATCAGATATTATATTAGTAGGATATGGTTTATTTGATAAAATAATATGGTAAAATTCATTAAAAGATATATTTTGTTTTGTATCTTTTGATGCGTATATTTCTACTTGTGTTCGGTATTTATCATGTTTTTCTTTTGGAAGTAAATAGGCATTTAATTTTTCTTCATACCATGATTTTTTATATAGGGCTATAGAATAAGATAACAAATCAAGCGTATCTTCAGAATCACGATTACAAGGTATGTAACTTGTATCATTTAAACTCATTGTTTTTATTTCAATAAATTGTGAGTTAATAAAAAATAGTATAGCATCTAGCATTTCTTTACCAAAACTATATTTTGTAGTATAGTCTGATGTAATATCTTCAACAGAACATTCTTCTAAAGCATCTATTTTTAGTAGTTTGCCAGTATATTCGTGCTGTTTATACCTATCATTATTAATAGATGTTTCTAATTGTATAACGCCTTCAAGACACGGTTTTAGTGAATCTCCAACTAAAAAATGAAATTGGTGAAATGGTTCTAGAGTTCTGTTTACAACCATTTGAAATTTATAATGCGAAGTTTGAAATTCAAGATATGTTGGTGGAGGTCGGGCGGTCGGTTTCTTTATTTGTGTCATTCTGTAATGATTATTATAAATATTTTAAAGCCTTTAATTCATCTGGGTTTAAAATCTCATAGTAATTATCTGAATTATAAACATCATATTTATATTGTATCTGTTTTCTAGTTTTACGTCGTTTCCCACCATATTGCCCATTTATTTCAGTATACTCAACATTATATACTTTAGGGTTATTTTCTAAATCAATAATCCAATCCTGCCTTTCAAAGGATACATTATTAAAAATAAGTTTCATAGCATTACGATACCATGGATATAATTTTTGACACAAATTAGGCATTTCTTTTATTCTATTAAAAAAATCCTTCCATGTTTCAGATTCATTATATATAGGTCTAAATATAACTTCTAAATCATCATTATTAAATGTAAATGAATCAGGGGGTTTATCTAAGAATCCATCTTTAGATTTCTCATATAAATTGCGCATTGTTTCATTTATTAAATAAGCTCCAAATCTTTTTTCATAATATGATTCTTGATGAAACAATATTTCATAAACTATCATAGATATCCCTACAGTATTACCATTATCAAGTACACACCCAATATCAGATTTATCTTCTAATTTTATATATTTAATATTTGGCGCTATTTTTTTTAGAATAGTAAACGCTAAATTAACCATTCCAATAGTATCTTCTCCTGAAATTTTTTTACCTGTAAGTTCACAACCCCCATCTTTAGTTTTTAAATTTGTTAAATGTGCTATATCACCAGAATCCGGAATATTTAAAAATACACATGTATTTTTACCTCCTACGCTCAATAATTGTCCCTTGCGTGCTTGTATTCTTGTATTTTGATTAATTTTAGTATCAATATTTATTGTAACACGAAATGTGCCATATTTTGTTTTATAAGTTGGCATAATCTAAATTACTAGGATATTTATTTTAAGGTCCTATCCATTTTCTTCTTTCGCTTTTGGTTCATCTGTAGTTTCATTTATCTGCTAATTCAATAATTTCATCAAAACTTTTATTAAGTTCTTGAGCTTTTAGTATATTTTCATTTGTATTCGGGTTTAAATATGGATACTGAATATATAATTGTTCTAATTTTTCGTTTGCTTGATTTAGTTTTTCTTTTAAAGGTATTTTCTTTGACGAAGTTGTTTTCCAAACTAATTTTTCAGTTTTTAATTCAATAGCAAATCTATCACCATGATTTCCATTGGGTTTGATATACCAAACATGCCTTGGGATTTCGTTAGGTTTAATGCCACAATTTTCAGGAAGTTCTACAATATTTCGCGGTTTTTTCTTTTGATTTAAGTTTTGTTCAGTTTGTGAAATAATACGTAGATTTTCTTTACGATTATCTAATGGATTACGATTAATATGGTCTACTGATTCTGTAGCGCCTTTTCCTGGGAAAGTAATACGATTTAGAACAAAATTATGAAGGAGGAGTTGCTTTCTCTCTCCATTTTCTAATGTAATATTTGAGGCAATATAACCAGATGATATTTTATACCAATTCTTTTGTTTAACTTTCTCAAAATCTTCCTTATCAAATATAAATGTATAATCATCTTTTAAAGCAACTATATATAAATTATTATTATAGATAATTTCTTTGTATTTAGTCTCTTGTGCTGGCCTTCCAATTTTAGAAGTCATATTTATTTCTATCTCTAGGCAATATAGAAATAACTATTTACGTCAATTTTACCTACTCACCGAACTAAGAGAACCAAAATACAAAAACTGTAAGAGTAATTGTATAAGGAACCTGCTTAGTTAGAAAAAGCTAAACCGCCCATGCCGCTCATGATGCGGAGCACGTTGTAGTTGGTCGCATACACACGCACAGTGGAGCTGCGGTCGGCGCCAACGGCGTTGTTGGACACGGTCAGCAGCAGCACGGTGTTATCGATACGGGACAGATTGCAAGTGCCGCTGGGCTGGTGTTGCTCAGGCTGCAGAGCAAAAGAGTACAGATTGATACCGACCGCGGGGATGTTGGTGTGGTGTTGGTAAGGTTGCACCCAGTTGAAGTAGTTGCCGTCGCGCACGGTGAAGCGGTCGTGGCCGTTCAGCTGGATCAGGGCAGTGATCACGGGGTTGCCACCGGCCATGCCCTCCACGCGGGTCACGCTGTAACCGGATTCCAGAACGGCGCGGTCCCAGAAGTCGGAGTAGTTGAAAGGCTGTTGGCCCTTCCAGGGGTTGATCTCCGCGTCATTGCAAGACACGTAGCTGTCGCGTTGCACCACCCAGATGAGCTCCTTGCAAGGGTGGTTGAAGTTCAGCTTGATCTTGTTGGCGGTGGAGGTGATGGACTCGCCGCCAGTGAACTGGAGGGTGTCGATCAGGTACTCGTGGGCCACCTGGGCGAACTTGCGGCGCTCGTCAGTGTCCAGGTAGATGTAGTCTACGTACAGGGAGGCAGCCACCAGACCGGCGTTGGCCACGCGGTCGCGGATCACGTGGGGGTTGCTGGTGTTTTGGGGCGCATAGTCCCAGCACAGGTTGCGCAGGTCGTTGAACTCCAGGTTGATGCGCACCTCGTGGTATTGGAGGGCGATCAGGGGCAGGGCCAGACCGGGGTGACGGTTGAACCAGAACTGCAGGGGGATGTACAGGGTGTACTCAGGGGCGCACTTCTGTACCTCGTCGCTGGTGTTGGGCACACCCGCGCCGCAGTCGGCGTCGCAGGCCTCACCGCCCTGTACCAGCAGGTTCACCAGCTTGGGCACGTTACCCACCATCTTGGCGTAGCCGGCTTGCTTTCCAGGCTCCTGGGTCAGCTCATTCCAGATGTGCAGCCAGTCACCATAGTGCTTGTCGATGCGTTGACCGCCGATTTCAATCTCCACGCTCTTCACCAGGTTGTGGCCAGGCCAGTTCAGCCAGCGGAATTGGGCACCGCTGCCGTCGCTGGTCTGCAGAGTCACCTGGGGCAGAGTGGCCTGCAGGTACATGCGGTAGATCAAGTCACCGTTACGTTGGATGGTGCAAGTCACCTTCTTGCCAAAGTTGGGCGCACCATTGAAAGGGTTCTCAATGGACTCCATGGCGAAGTTAGTGTGGCGACGGTAGACCACCTTGAAGAAGGTGATCTGGGGGTTGCCAGTCAGGTACACATCTTGGGCGCCGTAAGCTACGAGCTGCATTAAACCACCACCGGTCATCTCTGTCTATACCCTGGCTTTAGAAAAAAAATCTGGGAGAATTGAAAACGCGAATCTTGCCGGGATATTTTTGGAGTGTCAGCCGCACAAACTCTTTGAAGACATGCTTAAACACACGTGGATTTTGTCTTCAGACATGTCGGGGAGGGACGAAGGATTCTTCAAAATGAAGCCAACAAAACGTAGCAATGCTGAGGAACGAACAACTTTAGATGTTATGCACCAATATCATCTTAAGAAAATTTCCGACGAAGAAGAGGAAATACAATTCATTTCTGAAGATATAATTGCCATGGAGAATCAAATAGACGGTACGAATGATGATCTTGTACGCGGACAATTAGAAAATCAACTTGTCCGCCTCAAGGAAGAATATGACACGAAAAATAAAAAAGATCGCGTATACGACTATCTTTTAAAAACTGGCGACCTACTATTTGATTACTATGATATTCAGGATAAGATTTCTGCGGGTGCTACTGGTACATCCTCTCAAAAAATAAAGCGTAAACCTGGAGATGTTTTGAGCGCACTCCAATCGGCCGCTGCGGAAGAAACTGGTGAAGAGGCGAAACCTGAAGAGTTTAAAAAAAAGAAAAAAGGGAAGGATTCTACACTCAGCCGCAACAGTTTGTTGGAACAATATCTCCTTAAAATGAATCCAGATTATGTAAAAAAGACAAATGAAGTTGATGACATGTCTGGAGAATGTATGGAATGCGGCGCAGATATGATGTTTAGTCAAACCGAGGCTATGTTGTATTGTACAGAATGCGGCATGACTGAGTTTATTTTAATTGATAGTGATAGACCCTCATATAAGGACCCGCCCCGTGAATCATCTTATTATGCCTACAAGCGTATTAATCATTTTAATGAATTGCTGGCGCAATTCCAAGCAAAGGGAAGTACTGAAATCCCCCAAGATGTATATGACCAAATTGCCGCAGAACTGAAAAAGCAGCGCATTACAGATTTTAAATCTATAAAATACAAGCAAATGCGCGAAGTGCTCCGAAAACTGAAACTAAATCGCCAATATGACCATATCCCCTTTATTATTAGTAGGTTGAATGGAAGTATAGCACCTGTAATGACGCGCGAGACGGAAGAAAAGTTACGCCACATGTTTAAGGAAATTCAGCCCAGTTTTCAGAAACATTGCCCCAAGAATCGCCGCAATTTCTTATCCTATTCCTATGTGCTTTACAAATTCTGCGAATTGCTTGGAATGGATGAATTCTTAGGAAGTTTCCCCCTCCTCAAAAATCGTGACAAGTTGTATCAGCAGAGCAAGGTCTGGGAACAGATCTGTGTCGAGATGCAGTGGCAGTTCATCAAAAGTGTTTAAAATTAATACTTTTTATTATACTATCCTAAAAATAGTGTAGTATAATAAAATTTAATTTAAAAATAGTCTAGTATAATAAAATTTAATTTAAAACTACCTTGTAACGGCCTTTTGTTGGCTAGGGTTGTAGCGAACAAATCCGTATTTGCGTGGCGACCAAGTATACATTTGAACATTGCGGAGGCCATGTTCCTTAGTATAGTTTCCACCAAATGATTCAATTACACAGCCCTCTACAATCAAGTGGTCCGTCATGTAATTTGGTGTTTCAACGTGATAATAGACGACTTCTTGTCTAAATGGCAACTGTTTAACATCCTTGTAACGCTTCATCGCCATGTAGGGGATTTCCCATAGATTGTTACCCTTATAGACTGCGTGTAGAGGTGAGACTTGGAGATTGCGAGGGGGCATGTTGGGTCCAAACGCACCAGCCGCAATTTCAACGGGCGCGGTCGCATTATCTGACTTGTCAACCTTATGTGTATAAATACGCACGGGCACTTGACGATTATCCTGTGTTACAATCATGTCGCCATCCTTCAGGGTCTCTACAGGTACTTCACCCTTGGGAGTCAAGATTTTCTGGCCTTTTACGATACACGGCACATAGCTATTTGTATCTTCTGGGCCATTATACATGAGTGTGGTGGTACCCTTCTGGATGAGTTTGAAAGATGAACCGCCAATAGCAACTTGATAGCCAAGCAATATAGGTCTATCCTGCGCAGTATAAATGAGTCCATTAGATGAATTATAGCGTAAAAGTCTGTTGCCAGTTTTGTACACAATTGTATAGTCTACATCAGGCTCCATAGGTAAAAAGATAGGTCTGTCCGTCGGTTCATTGGTAATATCAATTACGCGCTGTGTACTTGGGACTGATATAGCTAAATTTGTAAGTGTATTAAACTCCTGTGTTTTATTAGAAAATGTAACACTATCTTGTATAGCCGCGACATCGGCGCCACTCAAGACAATAGATTGTGATTCTTTAATATTTGCCATGGTAGCAAATACGCCAGTTTTGAGAGAAGGATCTGTTGTTCCCATAACAATTGCCGCAGCCACTGCGGTCGCAGTCGGCAAATCCACATTTCCTAAAATAGCCGCCGCCGCAGTAGTAATTGCCAGTTCTTTATAGGATGATAAACTTGAATTTGTAATCGCAGTAATAGTATTTATAATTGTAGTTGCCACAGTAGCAGCACGAGTATCAGACGGGCTTGATGCCAAAATCGCAGTATTTGCCATGACACTGGCAATACTTTCAACCGCCGCTTCTTTCTTAGTAGAAGATGAAATGCTACTTACAATAGACGCTGCTGTACTAATTGTTGATGATATATTTTGTGTCAAGTTCACATTATCTGTTATTATTTCTAGACTTGATTTTACAATCGCATTGAGAATAGTTTTATCATCTGTTGATGTATTTGTAAATGCGATTGAATTAATAATAGCTGCGGTAGTTGAAGCAGGTTGTGGTGCCGACACAAGCACCGTTTGCATAGAAGATTGAATTAATGATGGAGTAGATGTATCTACAGTGCCCGTAGGCATAGCCAATGAATCTGCTGAAAAAATACTTTCTAAATTTGCGGAATTTACTGCTTTAATCTTGAAAAAGTATACTGGATAGTTTACTAAATTTGTAATAGATGTAGCTGTAATATTATTTACAGTCTTTAATAATGTTTCAGTGGTAGAATTATATATTTTATACCCTGTAATACTTGCGCCACCAGTATCTGTTGGGGCTGTCCAAGTTAAAGTTACATTTTCATTGCTTCCTGCGGCAGATAAATTTGTAGGTGGTTGAGGGTTTACAGCATATTGGACTGAAATACTTTCAGGAACACTTTCATCGGCACTATTTACAGCAGTCACAGAGATTGTGTGTAAAGTTCCAGGTGTTAGACCCATTGTTACTATAGCACTTAGTGTGGCAGTTGTAGTTAAGAGTGTGAGAGCGCCACCATCATTCTTATAAACATTATAACCAGTTATAGTCAGGCCACCCAAATTAGAAGGGGCGGTCCAAGTTAAAGATAGGCTGCTACCAGTCAGAGATTGTGTAATAGACCGTGGAGCCGAGGTAGCAGATACAACTTGGCAAGTGAGTGTGGGTGTATTTGTACTATATGCGGTTGTTGAACCGCCCGCAGATGCGTTTCCTATTCTATTTGTCAATGATCCCATATTTGTCTTATCCCATGCGCGGAGTTGTATAGAAGTTGTTCCGTTTGATGTTGTTGTAGAAGGAACAAACTTGATAAAATCTGTGCGATCCAAATGTACAGCACTAGAGGCGGATATACTTGTCATACTGCTCCATGTGGCTTGATTGTCAATAGAGTATTGCCATGTGCCAATTGTTGTATTTGCGGCGATGATGGCAATACCTGTTACACTCTGGGCGGTAGAATTTGAAAGGTCGGCATCCGTAACTGTAAAATTTGCCACAAGTGAATCTACTGAAATAGGCGCAAACGTACCATTCGTCGCATTGAGCCCAGAGAAGGAATACGTTCCACTTAGGACTGGAGCATCGTTAACATTTGTTACTGAAATTTGGACGGTTGCTGTATTTGTGCCATATGATGTTAAATCTCCTGTGGCGGAAACTGCTGCGGTAGTTGCGTTTGTGCCTGTTTTAACATCCCATGCGCGGAATTGAAGCGTCTCTGTGCCAAAAAAGTTAGACGCAGGAATAAACCGTAATCTATTTGCGGCCAGACCGCTGAGTAGGAAATGATTTGTTCCAGTCAATGTGGGCACAGCGGTCCAGTTTGTTCCACTATTCGTACTGTATTGCCATGTGCCGTTTGTTGAGGCCGCATTAACAATCGCAATACCCTTTGAGTCACTAGTATTTGCGGAGGTATACGCGGAACCCAGTGAAGTAAGAATTGCCGCCAGTGTATCCCCTGTAGGATTTGTAGACTCTTCGGAGATAGTTGTTATATTTACATTAGAGGCGGCGGTTATCTCAGGAGCACCCTTGTATACAATTGTTACGCTTGAAGACTGTGCGCTTTCACCGGCTCCATTGATGGCACTTATTTTATATGTATATGATGTTCCCAGTGTTATTCCAGAACTTATCGCAGCAGATGTAGTGGAAACATTTGTTAGAGGTGTCGCATTACCACTGCCATCAATGGTATAAACATTGTAAGATGTAACGGCGGAACCTCCATTTGTAGAAGGCGCAGACCAAGATACCTGAATGCCGCCATTCAAGTTTGTAGCAGCAATCGCGGTAGGCGCCGATGATACGCAAATTACAGCACAATTCAGAGTTAGCGCGGTTGAACTGTAAGGCGTAGTTGTTCCAGTTGCGGATATATTTCCAATATTGTTTACAATAGATCCAGAATTTGTCTTATCCCAGGTACGGATTTGAATGGATGTTGTACCATTCGTGTTTCCATTTGTGGGTACAAATTTAATATATTCGTCGCTTGTACGATACAAGTGTACTGCGGTGCTAGCAGATACAGCAGACATGGCGACCCATGTGGCTTGATTGTCTATAGTATAATACCATGTTCCCAAAGATGTGTTCGCGCTTAGGATAGCCAGACCAGAATTCGCTTGCGCGCTTGGATCTTCGGGGTCTGTAATTGTGAAATTAGACAGTAAAGAATCTACTGAAATAGGTGTAAAACTGCCGTTTGTCGCATTTAATGTTGGGAAGGTGTAAGAGCCGCTCAGTGTAGGCGCATCATTTACAGGTGTAACTGTAATTTCAGCAGCGCCTTCACCTTCACTATAAGATGTGAGATCGCCAACAGCAATAACAGTTTGTATAGATGTATCTGTTCCTGTTTTTACATCCCAAGCACGGAATTGTAAGGTGACATTTCCATTAAAGTTTGTGCTTGGAATAAAACGCAGTCTGTTTGTGGCCAATGCTCGAATAACAAAATGATTTAACCCTGTTATTGTAGGTATAGCAGTCCAGGATGTACCACTATTTGTGCTGAACTGCCACACGCCGTTTGTTGTGGGTGCACTATAAATCGCAAGGCCTTTAGAGTCAGTACTGTTCGCAGGAGTATAGGCAGAACCCAAGGCTGTAATGAGAGATAATATAGTATCACCAGAAGGCGCCGCAGCATCTTCCGCAATAGTTGTTAAATAAAGGACAGAGCCATTTACCAACTCTGGAGCACCCTTGTATTGAATTGTTACACTAGAAGATTCTGGGCCTTCGCCAGCAGCATTTACACCAGTAACATTATAGGTATAGGATTCTTGTAATGTAATACCTGATGTAATAGTTGTTGTCGTGCCAGATATAGTTGACACTAGATACGCATTGTTTTCAGCATCAACCCTGTAAACCTTGTATGATGTAATGGGTGTATTTCCAGTCACGGCGGGCGCTGTCCAAGAGAGTTGGATGCCACCGCTGGTATTTGTGGCGGCTAGACTAGTTGGCTGACCAGGCACATTGATAATTTGGCATGAAATAGTGGGTGTATTTGTACTGTAGGCAGTTGTTCCACCACCTACCGACGCATTGCCAACACCATCAACAATGGATTCAGCATTTGTTTTATCCCATGCGCGTATTTGGATAGAAACATTTCCATATACGCTTGTATCTGTAGGTATAAATTGAATAAATTCATCACTTGTGCGATTAAAGTGAATTGCCGTTGCCGCTGTGACGGATGTAATAGGAGTCCACGATGCTTGATTATCTCTTGTGTAATACCATGTTCCAACTGTTGCGGTGATTCCAATAATTGCCATCGAAATTACAGACTGCGCGTTGGCAATATCTCCGTGGGCTATAGAATAGTTAGATAGTATGCTTTCTACTGAAATAGGGTCGAGCAGTTGATATATAGAATTTACCGTTGGGAATGAATAAGAACCAGTGATGATAGGCGAATCCTTTACAGATGTAATTGACAGTGTGGCACTTGCGGCTCCTGTGCTATAGGATGTCAGAGTACCAGTTTCAGTTACAGACTGTAAACTGGCATCAGCCACAACATTTGTATCCCATGCGCGGAATTGGATGACCACATCTCCATTAAAGTTTGCTGCGGGCACAAACCGTAATTTATTGGCGGCGAGCCCTTTCAGTACAAAATGTTGAGATTCGGCAAGAGCTGGGATGGCCGTCCATGAGGACCCGCTGTTTATACTGTATTGCCAAGCACCGTTTGTGGATGGCGCATTATAAATAGCAATACCCTTTACATCACTTGTGTTTGCGGGGGTATAGGCGGACCCCAGAGCATTCACAATAGACAATACGGTGTCGCCGCCAGGATTTGTCGCATCCTCCAGGATTGTTGATAAGGTGGTCGTGGTGCCATCCGTTAGTTCAGGGGCGCCCTTGTATACAATAGATACAGAGGCTGTTTGAGGGCTTTCTCCTACAGCGTTAGTGGCGCTTACAGTATAGGTGTATGTAGTTCCTAGTACAAGATCGGCGCTTATAGTAGCACTTGTCGTAGCAGATGTTGTTAGGAGTGTAGCAGTATTTGTTTCGTCAATCGCATAAATATTGTAAGTTGTAATGGCCGAATTGCCAGTGTCTGCGGGCACAACCCATGAAAGTTGTATGCCCCCTAGAGGCCCGCCCTTGTTTAGAACTGTAAAGGACCCAGGTGCCGAAGGTAAATTCATAACCGCACAGTTCATAAAAGGCGTATTCGCACTGTACGCAGTTGTAGTGCCACCAGTGGACGCATTTCCAATTCCGCCCGCGATAGATCCACTATTTGTCTTATCCCATGCGCGCACTTGGAGGTATGTATTTCCACTTACCGCAGCGGATACAGGGGCAAACTTTACAAATTCAGTTCCATCACGATTAAAATGGACAGCCGCAGCCGCAGTTGTACCTGTCAAACTTAACCAGGTGGTCTGATTATCTCTAGAATAATACCAGGTACCGAGTGTACTTTCTGCGCCAATAATGGCAACAGATGTTACGCTCTGCGCATTGGAAATATCCGCATCTGTCAGGACAAATGATGTCAACATAGTTTCAATAGATACAGCAGCCAATTCTGCGGTTGTCAGAGCATTGAGTGCGGAGAACGCATATCCGCCAGCCATGACTGGCGCATCATTGACAGGATTTACAGTAATCGTAACAGTTCCAGTTCCGGTACTGTATCCAGATGTACCGCCTGGTGAATTTACAGCCACAACAGTGCCAGCAGTTCCAGTTCCAGAATCCCACGCGCGGAAGGAAATTACAGATGTCCCATTAAAATTCGTAGCCGGTACAAACCGAACCATATTTGTAGTTCCAGTTGCTGTCAGAATCAGATGATTTACAGAACTGAGTCCCGTGATATTTGCCCAGGAACTTCCGCTATTTGTGCTGAACTGCCAGTTGCCATTTGTGCTCGGCGCATTAAAAATAGCAATACCCTTTGTTAATACACCCCCAACAACATAATTAGATCCAAGTAAAGTAATAATAGAAGATACGGTTGTTCCAGAAGGGGTTGTAACGTCTTCATTAATAGATGTTAAAGATACATTGGGCGAATTATTTAAAGAAGGAGGGGTTGTGGGGCCAGTAGTATTTACTAAAACGGTTGCGTATCCTATTGTTGAACCCATAACATTCATCTGTTGAAATGCTGCGAATTTAGGTACAGAGTTTGTTGTAAGTAATGTGCCACTTGTTGCGCCAGTCCCATCCCAACCTACAAATGAAAGTGAACTACTAGTTCCTAGATAGTTATTCACAGGAACAAACCGTATACGTTGTGTTCCAGATAATACTTGAACACATGAAGCAATATTTAATGCTGGACTAAATCCAACCCATGACCCACCATTATCCAAAGAATATTGCCAAGTTCCTACAGATGCAAAATATGCGCGGTCGGTTACAGCAATGGCCTTCATATCATTGGTATATGTTGGCGCGTAATTTGCCCCTAATAAGCTAATTAAATCATCAATTGTTACACCGGTTGATGTAAAATTATTTTTAATTATAGTTTGTATAGTTATGTTTGGTGAATTAATAATAACTGGACGAACTTTACTTTCAGCAAGATTGGCAGGATATGAAAATCCTGTTGTATAATATAAATGTGTAGATGGAAGTACATTTCGTAAATTCCATTTTGTAGCTAAATACCCTTCTAAATGAATAATTTCACTAGATGTAAGAATACGGTCATGTAGTAAAAGTTCATTCAAATACCCACTAGGAACATCAGAGTTTAATCTACCAGCAATGCGCATTCTATTAAAATTATAAAATCCATTTCTAACAGTATCGCTTGTTCCAGAATATACATTACTTCCATTTAAATTATAATTTAAATATCCCGTACCCGCTTGTTCAAACAATCCGCCTATTACAAAATTTAAAGTTGATTTTTGTGGACCGAAACCACCTGTTAAGGAATCCGCAAATGTACGACCATATTGTCCATAATAGTGATCATAGCCTACATATGAATTACCATCATCCGGTGATCCAAAGAAAGAACCGTGCGCAAGATCTTTTCCTACAAAATAAAAACAAAGACTCGTTTTATATGTTTGTTGGCCACCCACATATCCTTGTAAAGAATCATGAAAGGAGGGATTTGTTGTAGCATTTACTTTTCCACGAAATAATAACCCTGGGCGATCAATTCCTGACGTAGGTGTAAAATTACGTGTAGAATAATAAGGAGCATTAGCATAATAATATATATCAGAACTCTGTACAATTTGAGTGGTTAATGATGGTATATATACAGGTCCGGTGGTGGTTGTTCTCATGCCAGATTGCGGGTTATTTGTAATAATATTATAAGGGCTAAAATTTGATGAAATAACAGCATCTTTATTTCCATTTGTTCCTGATCCAGACTTGTCTGCGATTTTTGTTACAGTCTGAAAAGAATATCCTCCAGCTTGCCGATTGGGTCCAAACGTCATAGTGCTTGTATCTGCCGCATCAATCCACCAAAGAAGCCCTCTTCTAAAATCATCAACATATCTTGTAACAGTTGAACTATTACCATTTGCGTTTGTTGCGTATAGTGACACCGTATATTGTGTTTGAGAATTGGCTCCAGGAAAAGTAGCAATGCGCCCTATAACAGTTTGGGGGGTAAATGATCCAGGTGAAATAGATACAGTGTGAGTAACAGCATCAATAGTATCGCCCCATTTAACTGTGATGCTACCATCAACATTGGCAGCCGCAGTAATAGCCGGGGCACGGGGAACAGACATGCCTTATACTCTAGCCTAGAATTATGTAATTCGTAATACGGAATTATATAATTCTATTTTTTGTAATTTAGTTATATACTTTAACGGCGCATGGGGAACCCAACGAGGTTAGCACCAAGGCCAAAACCAGCCCCTTGGCGGGCAGTCACACCCACGCTAGGGGCCAGCACGTCCAGCAGAGCAAACACGGCCGCGGCAGTCAGGGCCAGGGTGGCCACTTCATCCATGGCCAGCGCCTTCTTGGGGATGTAGATGGCCGCCACAGCTACGGCCAGACCTTCCAGCAGATATTTCAGAGCACGGTTTACGAATTCACCCATGGAGAAATCCATTTCTTCTATACTCTAGCTTTTGAAAAAAATTCAAACGCGACCGGGAGAAGACGCCTCCAGTGCGTAAAGAAGCCTAAACCTCAATTCTGTATATGAGGAGAGCCAAATGTCTGCGCCCCGCGAAGATTTCCTTGATGAAGATGCTGAAATCCCGAGTCAGCGCCACGTTCTATTAAGCTTCCTGAGTCCGGAGAAGATCCTGACGCGCAAGGATGTATTCTTCTTCGAGCAGTTTATAAAGAATTATGAAATCCAAGTTCGCACCAAGAGCCTGGAGAAGTTCTTGGCCAAGCAGGTTCTGGATTTCAATGCCAAACTGGATGCCGAAGTGAACCGTCTAGAGGCCGCCGAGCAAAAGGATGCCGCCGAACTGTGCCGCCAAGCCCGCATCCCCGTAGATACTGTACTGAGCGCCTACCAGGAATATGTGAAGGAAAATGCCAAGGAACTGACTACCACGAAGATTAAGGAGGCGTATGATGATTTCATGTTTGCCAACGAAAAGCGGCTGGAGGATGAGTTCTTTGCCAAGAATGATTTCCAGACGACCATGCGTGGTCTGAAGGTGCGCGGTTCTTACAGCACCGCCGAAGAGGCCGCCGCCCGCGCCAAGAAGCTCCAGCGCAACGACCCCATCCACAATATCTACGTGGCCGAAGTGGGCAAGTGGCTGCCTTGGGATCCCAGCCCCAACAGTGTCAAGGACCAGGAGTACCAGAATGATGAACTGAATAACCTGATGAAAGCATACAAGGAAAACGAAGAAACTCGTGATCAATTCTATAAGGAAAATCCTGATGCGCGCACGGCTTCTCAGCGCAAGGGTGTGCGCAATGATAAGGAAATCATGAGTATCGTGGGAACAAAGGAAGATCAGGAGCAGGAGGGTTCTGGCAGTAATGCGGCTGGTGGGGGGCCTTCTGGTGTAAGTGGTGAGCACGCTGCGCTGTTTGATGGCCCCGCGGATCTGGCCCTCCAGCGCAAACTGGAGCGCGAGGGTAAGAAGGAGTAAGTCGTGATTAGTTCTTAACAGATTTTATTAAAATCCTATAAGAAATTAATAGCCACCGGGCTTGACCTCGTTCACATTGTATCGGGGCGAAACGGGTACGCAAGAGGTCTGCTCACAAAAGTAGCCTTCAGGGCAAGGCTTCAGTCCCTGCTTACAGGACAGGTCCTCAAATCCACTGATTTCGGGGAAGAAGGACTTGATATAGGGGACGATGACCAGAATGGCCAGGAAGAATACAAACGCACCAACTACGCCAGCGCCGATTTTAGAACGGGCCATACTTCTACTTGAGGTATTAGAATTCAAGGATAGACCGGGAGTCCAGTAGTTGGTGGCAGAGCTGGTGGATTAGTTCCTACACACCACCCATTCATACACGCAGTTCCAAACGGACAAGGCGGCGCATCTACACCACAGCGCTGCGCATTTGGATCACCGATAAATCCTTCTGTCGCAGTCATATAGACCGACAAAAGAATTGTTATACAGAAAAAGCCGAATACGCACAGTAATGATTTAGACATTGAACCTTCTAATAAGACTTACGAACAACAATGGGGGGTCCGCGCAGACGCTGTGAGTTGCTAGGGTCATACGCATTTACATTTTCCTCATCCTTATGACGATAGTATGCTGTATTTCCTGCCTTGGCCCATACCTCGGGAGAACAAATGCGGAAATCACCTTGTATAGCAGCCTTGTACCAGAAAATCGCGTCTTCAAGTTTATTAGAACGGGTATTATTATTAATTACAAGACACTCGAAATTTTCAGTACATTGATCCATAATTTGGCAAAAGAATTCAAAGTTGGGAAATGCCGCGCCAAAATTGTCAAAGATGCGCCTGCGATTGGAAATATAGGGTTCACGTAAAATAAATACATAATCTACGTTCGTACGAAGCACGGGGGGAATACCAAGTGGATATTGCATAGTGATTAAAAAGAAGATTTTCTGGTGACGACCGTTCAAGAAAATATAACGGACATTCTTGTCATGTGTCCAGGATTCATCATAGAGACAATCATCCAGAATTAAAAAAGAGCGAGGATCAAGTTTAGATTTAGTCATCTGACCGTTACGCTGCATCATATTTTCTTCTTGTTGTATTTTACTTGTAATTAGTTTCTGTCGCTCCACAAAATTTGACAAGATTGCCGCATTGTATTCACCATAAATAAATCCAGGTGGGACGATTTTGCCATAGAAGGAGTTAGACTCCTCTGTTCCTGAAATTACAGTTCCCATGGGAATGTTTTGGTGATGAAAGAGAAGATCTTTTACGAGCGTAGACTTACCCGTACGACGACGACCAATAAATACACATACCGCATCTTGGGGAATCATTTTCATATCAAATTTACGAAGACGAACGCTTTGCGCACTTAATGAATTTGGACTCGGCGCCTGTGCCATTTCTAGGGTATTCTTTTAAAAAAGCAGCATCACAATTACGCGTAGAAACGCGTGAAATACATCTCATAAAAAGAAAAAAACCCGGAGAGAAAATGCCAGGACGAGGACGAGGTCGTGGACGTGGCCGCGGTAATCAAACAACAATACAATCGGGAACAAATATATCACTTGATGTACGAGAATCTGACACGGCGTCTATATCTGAATTTATGGCCTCGCATCCACATTTAAAATCTGGAGATGATACAATTGGTATATTTTCAGAAGTTGTTCCTTCAAAACTAAGAACAAAGGCACTTAATATTAATACTGGTAAACGTCTCTTGAAATGGGAACCAGACGGCCCCGCCGATACTGTTGGGTATTTAACATTTCTTGAAGGAGGGCAACAAAAACGTGTAAAGGCATTTCAAAAGAAGATGGCACTTTTAGATCCTATTGCGTGGATTAAAGATAAGGAGCGGCCACGGCTGCCCTTTTTTTGGACGATACAGGAGGAAGATATTACTGCTCCTGAAAATCAGGGGTATATTGATTGTGTGGCAAGTTACATGGCAAGCAAACTTCGCACAACATTAAAATCTCCCCATTTTTGTGAGTTTTACGGATGTTTACGCGCCGTGGCCGATGTATATCTTTACAATTTGGAGGATGATTTTGAGGACTTTCGTTTCACAAAATGGTTTTGGCTGGCGATTGAATCCAATGAAATAGGTCTGCGTATCGTGGAAAAATCTAGCGGCCGCCGTTTAACTATGGATGAAATTAAACAGCTTTCAAAACCAGATGATGATTTTTTACAGGATGAATCAGATGAAGAAGATTCATCAGAATCCGATACTTCTGACAGCGAGTCTTCATCATCTGAGATAAGCGCGGAATCACTGCCAGCGGATATTCGCCATACTATAGTAGATGTGAATATTACTGGCAACGAATCTCCCTTGACCGTAGAATCCTTGTCAACCGCGAGTTGTGATAATGATAGCGATATTTCATTCGCAGAAGAATATGAAATTCACGCGGAATTATACGAAATGCCCGTGGCGGTTCAGTACTTAGAATATTGCGAGGGAACAATTGATGAATTCCTGGAAAATCCAGACTTTGCGCCAATTGTCAAAGAAAGTCAGGAACTTGAATGGTCTGCGTGGCTATTCCAAATTTGCGCCGCCCTCGCGCAACTTCAAAATACTCTGCGTTTAACGCATAACGATTTACATACTTGTAACGTTTTGTGGAGGAAGACAGCACAGGAATTTGTATACTATCATGATTCAAAGGGTCGCAAATGGAAAGTTCCAACCTTTGGATATATATTTTCAATCATTGATTATGGCCGTGCCATTTTTGCCTTGAATAACTTTTTCATTGTGAGCAGTGATTATAATGAAGGGCATGACGCATATGGAATGTACAACTTTGGACCGATTTTAGACGAATCTTTCCCGCGTGTATCTCCAAATAAAAATTTTGACTTGTCTCGCCTTGCGAGTAGTCTTTTGCGCGGATTATTTCCACGCAATCCGCCTCCAAAATCAGCCAAGAGCCAACTTATAACAAAAGAAGGGTCTTGGGAAGTTCGTGAAACTGAGCATCCTGTATTTAACAGCCTGTGGACATGGCTGAAAACAAAATCAGGAGAAAATATACTGGAAAAACAAAATGGGGAGGAAAAATATCCTGGATTTGACCTGTATACTGTAATTGCCAAGGATGTTGGCGACGCGCTTCCTGAAAGTCAATTCAGCAAGGCCCAAATGTTTCAGCCATTCCTCTGTAAAACTGAAAAGGTAGAGGCCCCCTTCTGGATTCATCTCCCTCTCTAGAAACGAGCAGGGCCAATCTGAACATCGTAATCTCCCACATGAGCAACAGTGCTTGCTACCGTGGTAGTAGCAGTAGTAGCAGTTGACATAACAGATTCAGTCAATTGTTTCATAGAGTCGGGAAGAAACGTCCATGCCATTGCGGTAAAAATGGCGCCTAAAAGTCCATCACGCAAAACGGCCTTGGGTTTAATCTGACCCTCCGTTTCCTCACTGTATTTCTGAAATCCCGCACTCACTCCAGCTAAAGCAAAAGCGCCGATTAAAAGGCTGACAAGAAACATCGGGTTCTCAAACACGTCCATAGTTCTGACAAACTTTATGAAAGTGTTTTTGTTACTTAAACGCGCCTAACCCAGAGTTTCAAAATCATCATCATCTAAACTTGCGGGAGGACCTTCTGTTAAATCTTCAAAATCAGACAGGGGCTCCCCTTCATCTCCAATAAAATGAATTTCCTCGTCATCAGACATATCACGATCTTGTTCCACATAATCTATGTGTGTCTTACCACCACGTTGCTGAATAACTTGATCAAAATCTGTAAATTTTACAGTAGGCTCAGTTTGAACGATTATAGTCGGTGTCACTGGTGTAGGAGCAGGTGTTGATGGTTCCTCTACAGGTTCCTCTACAGGTCCCATAATAGGGGCTGGAGGTTCTGGTGCGGGCGAGGCTTCCACAACTGGCTCTGATACGGCTACTGGCACAGGTTCTGGCGCGAGTTCTAAAACAGGCGTCTCCACAATTGGTTCTGGTTCTGTGACCAGTGCTGGCAGTGGCTCAGGGGCGGTCACAGTTTCAGGCACATGAACGCTTTCAACGACTGGCTCAGGCTCGGCCACCTTTTTAGTTTCCTCTTCCTCATCATCCGCATCATCATCTTCTGTTTGGTCCACATCAGGTTCCGCCAAATAATCCTTCAAAATATTCTTTACAGGTAAAAGTCCACGAATCGCCTGCGCAATCCCTTCGTGGAGTAACTGCTCAATTTGTCTGTGATTTTTTTGCTTTTCAATCGGCGAGAGTTCGCTGTGAAATAAATAAGCAGAAGACCACAAAAGGCGGCTACATTCACTCAGAGCGCGATGAATGAAATGGTCAAGTTTAGGAATTGTGATTTGAACCCGCTTGTTTTTATTTCCCACGCGGATTGCTGTCAAAACTTTCGTGTGCGCAATAAATACAGCTGTCAAAAGTTCCTCCAAATAATCACACTGAATTTCTTGAATTAGGCGACTGGTTTCCCGCTGAACTCGGTCCATATTCCAGTCGGGAATTTGGCTCAGTAATTCCTGAAATTTCCAGAGCTGACGCTTTGCCTGGGGCTCTTCGGTAGCAGCTTGTTGAAGACATTCCATGAAAAAACGATGATATGTCGGAACAATGAAAAGAGTCAACTGTTTCGTATATTCTCCCTTTGCCTCGGAATAGACGGATGCATCCATTATGCGGCAAGTTCTAAAGTCCGCGGAGTTTCAGTTTTCTCACAAGATACGCGTTGTAAACATACATTTGTCAATAAAATCCAAGGACTTGCGCCTTCCCCAAGACGCATATACACTTTGACCTGCTCTTCAGCTGCGACAGATGACAGCATCCTGTGAAGTAAATAATCGGGAATAAATCCTTGCGTTCGTGCGTGTTGTACTGCTTCGCAAACCGATTTGACTGTAAATCCAGGAGTCCACATGTCCATGCGTTGAAATACAGTTGTTCGTATTTTTCGAATATCCCCATATCCTCGTTTTTCCAACACTGTGATGGCCTCCTTTTTCCGAAAACTGACATTTGGCATTAAAATACGTTGGCAGCGGCTTAAAAGTGGCGGACTCATTGTTGTCTCATCACGAACTTCGAGCGCAAATTCTACATTTGAAGCCGCTGTTTCCAGAATTCGTCGCAAAAATGCTTGCGCATCGGCCGTTAGTGTGTCCGCGCCCTCTAGCCAAATCAGCGTCGGTTCTTTGCTCCGATGTTGACTAAACAGATATTGACGACCTTGGCGAAGAGAACGATCCGTTCGCACCGCATGTCTCAAAAGTCTGGCTCCCATCTTTTTCGCACGCTCACGAATCCATGTACTTTTTCCAGATCCTGATGGACCCGAAACAAGCCATGCTAGGCGCATAATACTGCTAATCTATAGCCATCTGGTTTAAGTAATTCATAGAGTATACTATAGAGATGGAAGTTATTGGAAGTGGCGGGTATGGTATCGTTATAGATATTCCAGATGAAAACCGTGTTATTAAAATATTTAAAGGCCATGTATGTGAAACTGATGCCAGAAAAGAATATGATGCTCATTTAAAAATATATACTATTTTTAATAGATTTATTCAATTAAATCCTAAATTTAATAGTATTCTATATATTCCAAAACCTATAGAGTTTAAATCATGTAGTGATCTAGGAGAATGTTATGGATTTTTAGATGTTTCATGCGCATATGTGATGGAAAAGGTGACGTCTGCTCGCCCAGACCAAATTCAGGAACATTTAATTTTAAATGAAGACAACCCACATCTATTTGGTAAAATTTTTTGCGCAGATTATAAAAAGCCACCATTCAATATTGATGTAATATTAAGTAAAGAACAAAAGAATGAATGTAAACCTAGAGGGGCATTTCTGGGCCCAGAATTAATTCAAAGGCGTATTGGGAAAGATTTATTTTCAAATCTTCCATATTTTATAGGTATTTTCTATGGAATTGTATTGAAATCTGGCTATCATCCAATTGATTTGGAAATTGTTGTTGATAGAGATAATCGTATTTGTATGTATGATTTTGGAAAGGTTTATGAAGGAGAAAAGGAATACAAAGAGGCAATAAACATAGATATGTATCTTCCAGTAGATGTATCTGAAGAAATGGAAAAATATCAAAAAGGTGTAGAATTAGTAAATCAAACATTAAAAAATATAAACGGTGGTCGGCGAAAAAGAGTGCGTCGTACTAGAAAAAGACATTCACGTAAACGTAGGGTTTAGATAATTTTTATTTTAATACATGAAATATACATTCAAGTATTAAAATTATGGTTGATTATATTCGTTTAATGCGCTCTAGTCTCGGCAACATGTTTCGCCGCCATCGCAGCGATGCGGTGTAAACTTTGTTGTAAAGGATTGTCATCAACCGCCTCCACAATATCTGGCGTATTACGCTCGGCCGCCACATCAAGGCGCAGAGGGACGCGATATTTGATTTGTCCGAGGTCACCCACGCCAGGGGGCAGAGAGTCCACGCGATTGATGGAGTTGACGCGATCATTAATGTCATCGCTCGCCAAGCGCTTAGCGGTTTGCTTGCCAGGGTCGCCCTCAAAGATTGCGATGCCGCCATTTCCAGCGATAGGTTTGCGACCTTTGGCGATTTGTTCCTTATTAGGATTCGTGCGCATATTGTAGGCAAAATCCTCATTCATCACGCCCCAGTTGGCATTTCCACCAGTACCGTAATACTGACGGTTGCTGAGTTGGGCCTTTTGAGTGGGTCTCGCAATATCCTTGGGATCATACACCTTGAGGCGATTGGGCGCAGAGCCAGAAGACGCAACACCACGGTAATCCCACTTGATTGTAGTTTCCTTGACAGTCGTGCGCGCAACATCATTAGGATCCCACACGGTAACACTGGGTGCGCCGCCAGCGCCGCCATAGCCAGGGCCCAGTTGAGTGAAACCATCCTCTTGTTCCACGCGACGAGTGGGGCGCGCATCATCCAAATAGCGCACGCTGACTTGACCCGTCTCTCCTGGCGCAAGATTGAGAGCCATTGTGCGCTCGCTAGTGGCTGTACGCTCGTTGGGTCTGTTTTCATAACTGGATTTACCGTAATCGGCCTCAGGTGAACCGATCTCTGGTGTATACCACGCAGTGGAATCCGCATTACGGAATCCAGCACCACCGTATTGTTGCGTCATGGGTGTACGGTAAGAACCAGCCACATATGATTGGTAAGTGTCCTGGCCAGCAGCAGGACCAAACGCCTCTGTGGTAGTTTCAGTACGGGTCGTTTCAGGAAGAACTTGGATAGGGCGGCTCATTTCCTTATGGACATCTGCAGGAGCAGCCGCACCAGCGCGAGACAGTGTGGGGTCAATATAGAAAGTATCAGGGCGATACTTGCGCACTTCACCAGGATTGTCGGCGGGGTTTGTAACCATGTGCTGACCAGGAACCACCGGTTGGAGATACGTCATCTTGGGATTATTGGCCACGCGCAATTCATCGGATGTCTTGGGCCTCATGATTTCATTCACCTCAAATTGTTGGAATCCACCCTTGCCAATCATGCCATATCCTTCATTCACACCAGGACCAACCATTGTAGGTTCAAAAGGGCGTTCACCATTTCTCGCACGGGGCAAGTCCACACGGCTCTGAACAAAATCAGTGGAACTTTCCATGCCAAATGGATTGCCAAAGGGGCGCTGGTAATCAAACATGGTTTCCACTTCTTTTTTGGTGATTTGGGTATACCCTGCGCCCGTGTAGGTATCCAGCAGACTGTTATTAGCTGCCGCACGAACGTTTTGTTTCACGCTACCGCCATAGAAAGGAACCATGTTATTGTGCGTAAATTCAGAGGCATTAATACGATTTCCAGAAAGGCTGCTCACAGTATCGCCTTCCAAGTAAGTTGGGTTCGCCTCAAGCCCTGAAGGATTCATTTGAACTTGCGCAGTATGATCCTCGGGGGCGCTAGGCATAGGGCCAGGTTGACCACGATATGGTGGCGCAAGAGGGGGCTGCTGTGTGGCAAACCCAACAGGCATTCCATAAGGTCCCGGGGAAGGTTCGGAAGGATATGTTTGCCCATTTGGCGTCCGATACATCATATCAAGTTCAGGTGCGGGGGCCACCGGATTGGCACCTTGTGGTGTGAGAGCCAAAGCAGATGTTGGCGGAGATGTAAGAGCAACAGTTTGGCTTCCAGGTTTGAAAGTCATAGGCGCATTTGTTGCGGCACTTTGAAACCCTTCTTTACTGGGCTTTTTCTTTGGTCCGGCCAATCGGGAGACTCCCCAACCGACTCCTAAAAGACTTGCTAAGGCGAGAGCCTCCATATTCTAAAAGAGACTAGAGTTATTCATTGAATAAAATTGACGGACGATTAAAGCCCACGCTAAAGTTACTAGACTAGATTAGAAATGCCTCGTAATAATACTACCTCTGGAAATAGGGAGACTACTACATTCCCAAAACCTATTGCGGCACATCATATCATGCCTCGCATGAGCTATACTGGCCCGCTTATGCCTCGTCAAGAACCTATTACAGTAAAGCCTCCCTCGTTTGGACAATCCGTAAAGGAAGGGTTCTCCTTTGGGGTTGGCACATCTATAGCACGTACTGTAGTGGACCGGTTGTTTGGAACCGCTCTACCACTTTCAAAGCCTGTAGTAACTCCTTCCAAGGCGCCACTGGAAGAACAACTTGCGTATCAGCAATGTCTAAAAGACGGTGGTGATCACGAGAAATGTAAGGATTATATTATTTAAGCAATACCAGCAGTTGACCCTTCCGCATTTGGGGGGCCGTATTTGCTCTGGTCGCGCATAGGGTCGTATGCCGGAACACGAACGGGCTGAGATGATCTCGGGTAAGATGGGCAACTTGCTTTTGCCACATCACGTGACGGTATGAAGTAATCAAATGGCTGTTCAAATGTAGCCTGCGGGTCGTGAAAGAGGGGCTGCCAACGATTCCATCCAGTGGCTCTTAATGTACAAGGAGGGTTGTTGAGTCTGTTGAAGTTCTGTGGGAAGGAACCATCTTGCGCATGCTGAAGAGGCGTATTATTGAAACGGTTCGTCTCGGGATTGTAAAGCACTTCATCGCAACGAACACGGCTTCCAAAACGGTTGATTCCCTTCAAATCTGTCTCCACATCCGTGCGCCACTGGGCTTGAGGCCATGAATCGCCATTTTTTTGGATACGTGTCGTGGGCTCTACAGGAAACATGGTTGGGCAATTAGCTTCAGGAGGATTTATATAATATCTAAGAGAGTAGCTTGTAATTCTCATATCATCCACCATGTGGTATAAATCAGTGCGAGGTCTTGTCCAACTCTGTTGTTGCGGGGAGCACTCGTCCGCCATACTATCTATCGGAAGTTGTGTTTTCTTTTACAACTATCCATTTTAAGACTATATTTGATATAGACTTAAGATGAATCGGATTATAGAAATCGTAATAGCAAATTCTATTACGATTGGTATTGTAATTACAGTATGCTGTATAACAAAAATAGAAGTTAAAAGGGGCTATTTTCTAAATGGTTCTACAAAGGCAAATTATGCGTTCAAGTTATTTTAATATTTTTCAGGGCGGCCGCATGTTTCCTTGCGCAGAGGCAGAGGGGCCAAAACTTGGGAATATGCCCACATTTGATACTCGGGCAAGTGGACAGGAC
>Ga0209107_10000329_pt1 | contig 28325 bp, 23 predicted proteins | sample LakErihyJuly2011_2_FD_187460 | JGI IMG/M metagenome (GOLD analysis project Ga0209107, IMG submission 187460) | Freshwater microbial communities from dead zone in Lake Erie, Canada - CCB hypolimnion July 2011 (SPAdes) (version 2) | ecosystem: Environmental > Aquatic > Freshwater > Lentic >...
ATGCATGAGCAAAGTAAACTAATAATGAAAACCTATAAAACTAAAAACAGCATCAAAAACGTTTTTGATGCTGTTTAATTTATCTATTTTTGTCTAATAATCTGTATCGATTATTTAGGACTAGTCAATTCTATTTTTAAATAACTATATATTAGGAAATAATACTTGGAACGCCAACCATTTCATTTGCATCGGCTAAATAATCAACACCCTCAAATCCAAAACCAAATAAGTTATTAAAATCACTTTTATAACCTTGTAAATCGCCTATTGCTGTTAATGTTTCTGTTGTAGCTTCTATCCAAAGTTTGGCTATTTTTTCTTGAACATCGTCGCGCATTTCCCAATCATCTATTCGAATTCTACCTTTATCATCGGTAGGAATTGGTTTGCCAGTATATAATCGATCTTGGTACAAACGTTGTATTTGTTCGATGCAACCTTCGTGAATTCCTTGTTCTTTCATTATCTTATACAACAAAGAAATGTACAAAGGAATAACCGGAATCGCTGAACTGGCTTGAGTTACCAATGCTTTATTAACAGACACAAATGCTTTTCCATCTACAGATTTCAAACTATCAGTGATTGCAAATGCTGTCGCTTCAAGATGATCTTTGGCACGACCAATGGTTCCTTTTCTGTAAACCGCTTCGGTTAACGAAGGTCCAATATACGAATAGGCAATTGTTGTAGCGCCTGGTGCTAGCAAATTATCTGCTTTTAGCGCCTCCATCCACATAGCCCAATCTTCGCCACCCATTACAGCCACCGTATTTTCAATATCATCTCCTTGCGAAGCTTCAATACTAATTTCAGACACTAAACCAGTGTGAAAATCAACCGTTTTGTTCGTATATGTTGCCCCAATTGGTTTCAAAACCGAACGATGCAAAACGCCCGTTACCGGATGCAATCGAACAGGCGATGCCAAACTGTAAATCACTAAATCTACTTGGCCTAAATCAGCTTTAATTAGGTCTATAGTTTGTTTTTTTATTTCATTTGAAAATGCATCACCATTAACACTTTTGGCATACAATCCAGCATTATGCGCTTCGCTTTCGAAAGCAGCAGCATTATACCAGCCCGGCGAAGCTGTTCTACCCGCTGTAGGCGGTTTTTCAAAAAACACGCCAATAGTAGCCGCGTCAGAACCAAAAGCACTTGTAATTCTCGAAGCCAAACCAAAACCAGTTGAAGCGCCAATTACCAATACTTTTTTTGCTCCCTCAATAGGTCCTTTTGACGTAACATATTTGATTTGATTTTTTACATTTTGTTCGCATCCCTTTGGGTGAGCTGTCAAACAAATAAATCCTCTCATTCTTGGTTCTATGATCATATTTTTTATATTATGGTTTACTATTTAAAAGTGTTACGGTTTAAGAAATTAAAGGATTTGTGTTTTCCTTTCCTATAAAAACAAATATATCGTTTTTTACGTATTCAGCAAGGCTTTTGCGTGGTTTAATGCCGAGTCAGTAATTACATTTCCTGACAACATTTGCGCAATTTCAACCACGCGTTCATCGGTAGATAATAGATTTAATTCTGATTGTGTGTCCTCTCCGAATGTCGATTTTGAAACTTTAAAATGAGAGCTTCCTTTCGAGGCTATTTGCGGTAAATGAGTGATCGCAAATATTTGCATATTCTGACTCATATCCTTCATGATTTCGCCCATTCTATTGGCAATTTCCCCAGAAACTCCGGAGTCAATTTCGTCAAAAATAAGCGTAGGTAATTTCGAATATTTTGCTAATACTGCCTTCACAGCCAGCATAATTCTTGACATTTCACCACCTGAAGCAACTTTTTTCAACAATCCAAAATCAGTTCCTTTATTAGCCGAAAATAAAAATTGGAGTTCGTCTTTTCCGTTTTCAAAATAAGTGGTACTAGCCTTTAGGTCCATTTTAAAACGAACGTTTGGCATTCCTAAAGTTTCTAAAATTGCGATTAATTTCTGTGATAAAATAGGTATCGATTCTCTTCTTTTTTTGTGAATCATCGCTGACAAAGAATCTAAATTTGTCGCTTTGTATTGGATTGAATTGGTCAAAACCGTAATTTCTTCTTCCAAATTCCCTAATTCCAAAACGGTGTTTTCAAGATTAGTTTGAATTTCGATTAATTCGTCAACCGTTGAAACTTGGTGCTTCTTTTGCAAATTGTACAGCAACTGCAACTTTTGACTGATCAAATCCAATTGTTCAGGATCATTGATGAGTTTTTCCGAGCAACGATTTAACTCATCTGAAATATCATCAAATTCGATGGTTATGCTTGTAATTCGGTCCAATAAAGAATGATATTCCGGCGAAAAGGAAGCGATTTTTTGGAGTGCAATTTTAATTTCTTTCAAATTATGCATCACTCCTATTTGTTCTTCATTGGCTATAGCCAAAGATTTATCTATAGATTCTTTGATAATTTCGACGTTGTTCAATTTCTCGAAATCAGCTTCTAGTGTTTCTTGTTCACCCGACTTTAATTGTGCCAAAACCAATTCTTCTAACAAAAAAGTATTGTATTCTTGCTCTTTTGACGATTCCGATTGTCTTTTGAGAAGTGTGCTTAATTTAGATTTATCCGCTTTATAACTTTTTAAAAGCGATTGATATTCTAAAATAGTAGTTTGGTTGTCTGCAATAGCATCGATAATTTCGAATTGGACTTTTTCATCTGAAAGTTCCTGGGTTTGATGTTGCGAATGAATATCAATCAAGAACAAACTCAATTCCTGCAATTCTTGAAGATTTACTGGACTGTCATTGATAAACGCCCGTGATTTTCCAGAAGGAAGGATTTCTCGCCGAATAATGGTTTCATCCTCATAATCTAAATCGTTGACTTCAAAAAAAGGAAGTAAATTGTACTTTGAAATATCAAAATAAGCTTCGATGACACACTTATCTTCTTTGTTTTTAAGAGATGTCAAATCAGCTCTTTTACCTAAAACCAATCCTAAAGCACCTAATATTATTGATTTTCCAGCTCCAGTTTCACCAGTTATAATCGAAAAACCTTTTGAAAAATCAATAGCCAATTTTTCTATTAAAGCATAGTTTTTTATAGATAGAGACGTTATCATTTATATATTTTGTAAAGAGATCGGAAAATAAGTTACAAATTCAACACCAAATTAATATTTAATCTTTGCCCATTTTGAAGAATTCAAAGGCGAAGTTTTATTCAAACTTTCCACTAAATCCGTAATGGAAATACTTGGTCCACCTGAAAAAATCGATTCTATTTCATCTGATTTGGCATCAAAAAACACACGAGTGACCAGAGCATTTGGTTTTGTTGCATTGAATTTTCCTAAGTTCAATAAAGCCGTTTTAATTTTTTCTTTGGCAGCCTTCAAATCAGTACTCATCGAATCCAAGCCAGAATGATAAATAAATGAAGCTTGACGAACCTCATTGTACGTAGGAGCTAATAAATCACGAATCAAAAAATACCTACTTTGTAAACCTCCATCCGATTGATTCCATCCTTTGTAGCCGCTTTGTTGCGCAACATTAGCAATGTTTTGCGCAATGTCAAAATAAGGACCTCCAGAAAGTGGAACAAATGTATCTGCATCCATTCCTATTATTAAAAAACTATAAAAAGAGAGCACCGAAACCAAATTTGAATCAAATTCAGCTGGATTAAAGATTAATTGTTGAAACTGGGTATAGCTAAAACTAAAATCTTTGTCATTAAAATTAACCACTGGAGCACTGTAAGAAGAGTCATAAACTAAACGTGAAGATTGCACCTGAATTGTTGCTACGAATTGATCTGAATCATTAGACGAAATAGTGATAAACATCGAACAATTTATTTTTTCGTTCGGTTTATAAACTTTTCCAGTCCACTGGGTCTGATTGACAAACTCGTTTAAGGATGTTTGCAATGTTTTGAACACCTGTTGATTTGCATTTGACAGATTTTGTGTATTAACAGTTACAATACAATTCAACTCTTGTGCTTGAATGAAAGCAGAAGTCAATATTAGAAGGAGAAAAGCAACTATCTTATTCATAAAAATGTTCCATAACTTTGTTTAAAATATCATCAGCAACAGCTTCTTTCGATTTTAATTCCATAGCTTCCACTTTGAAATTTTTGTCGATAAAAGTAATTTTATTCGTTGGTTTGCCAAAACCAGCTCCCTCATCTTGCAAGGAATTAAGAACTATCAAATCTAAGTTTTTTTTCTGAATTTTCAACTTTGCATTTTCAATTTCATTTTCAGTTTCCAAAGCAAAGCCAATTAAAAACTGTTTTTTCTTGATTTTACCCAACGAAGCTAGTATATCTCTGGTTTCTTCAAGTTCAATAATTAAACTATTAGAGGATTTTTTAATTTTATTTTGGGCAACATGCATTGGCTTATAATCTGCCACCGCCGCTGCTGCAATCACTACATCGACACTTTCAAAATAATTGTGGCAGGCATCGTACATTTCTTGAGCTGAAACCACAGGAATTACTTTTACCAAATCATGTTCAATTCTAAAATGGGACGGTCCAGCAACCAAGATCACTGAAGCTCCAAGATTTGCTGCGCTTTGTGCAATATCAAAACCCATTTTTCCCGAAGAATGATTTCCTATAAAACGCACAGGATCTATTGCTTCGTATGTGGGCCCGGCAGTAATTAAAATTTTTTTTCCTTTGAGTGGTAATTTATTGTTTAAATCAGCCTCCAAAAAAGCGACAATATTCTCTGGTTCAGCCATTCGTCCTTCACCAGAAAGGCCACTTGCTAATTCGCCGTTTTCGGCAGGAATTATGGTGTTACCAAATGATTTCAAAGCCATGAAACTCGCCACTGTTGATGGATGAACATACATATCCAGGTCCATTGCAGGAGCAAAATAAACGGGACATTTAGCTGATAAATAAGTAGCAATTAAAAGATTGTCGCAAGAGCCGTTTGCCATTTTAGACAAAGTGTTTGCGGTCGCCGGAGCGATTACCATTACATCTGCCCAAAGACCCAATTCGACATGATTATTCCATGTTTCATTGTTTTCGTCCTCATAAAAACTAGAATATACTGGATTTTTTGATAGGGTTGATAGGGTAAGTGGCGTTATAAAATCCTTAGAAGCAGGTGTCATGATCACTTGGACATATGCACCTGCTTTTATAAAAAGTCTAACTAATGAAGCTGTTTTATAGGCTGCAATTCCACCGGAGATTCCCAGTAAAATATTTTTCCCTTTTAAAACTGACATTACAACTATTATTTAGTTCCTTCTCTGTGGTAGATTTTACCATCTAACCATTCTTGAACTGCTAAAGCATGTGGCTTTGGCAATTTTTCGTAGAATTTTGAAACTTCGATTTGCTCTTTGTTTTCAAAAACTTCTTCAAGGCTATCATTGTACGTGGCAAACTCTTCGAGTTTTTCTGTCAATTCTTTTTTGATTTCAGAATTGATTTGGTTTGCTCTTTTAGCCATAATTGTTATTGCTTCATATACATTTCCTGTAGGTTCTTCAATAACAGTTTTATTGTAGGTTATCGTGTTTACCGGAGCATTTGTCTTTCTTAAATCCATGACTTTATTTATTTAGTGTAATTCTTTAAATCTGTTTCGATACGAACCATCATTTCGTCCGCAATCTTCTTATATTTTGTTTCTGGTTTAAATTTAATTAAACTTAAATAGGCCGTTTTAGCGATATTTAATCTTTCTTCCATTTTTGATGGAATACTATTTATTCCTAATTGATAAGTTGAATCAAATTTATAAAAAAGGGCATCTTCCTTATAAGGTGTTCCAGGATAATCTGATATAAAATTATCTAGTGCTACCATTGCCGATTTATAATCAAAAATAGTGTTGTATTGTTTTGCGTTTTCAAAAACTTTAAGCTCTATTTTGTCATTTAATGCTCTTAATGTTTTATTTGCTTCTGCCAAATAGGTAGAATTTGGATACGAATCTATAAATACCTGCAGCTTGTCTATCGCCTTAAAAGTATCCACTTGATCCAAACTATAAATTGGTGAAAGCTTCGAAAAACACTTTGCTCCTAGAAATGCTGCTTCTTCTGCTTTTTCGCTTTTAGGATAACCCGAAACGAAACTTTCAAACTGATAAGCTGCTAAGTAATACTGTTTCGTGTTATAATATGACATAGAAAACATATAAAACAGTTTCTCTGCTTGAGGTTTACCCCTGTAAGCTGGTGCAATTTGTTCAATAAGTCGTATCGCATCGTTATATTTTCCTGCATCATACAGTTTAGTGCAGGTTTCGAATTTTACTGCAACATCTTCTGATTTTAAAGCTTTTTGGTATTCACTACAAGAGTTAAAAAACAGAACAAGAAGCAACAACGATATTATTTTTTTACTCACAATTTTATATTATTTTTTTTCGTTATTGACACGAGCCTGACTGGCGAACTGGTGAAACAATCTTCGATTTCATTTTTTTTTTACTTTTTTTACGGTTTATAAAAAGTTTTCACTTCTAAAAACCATATCAAAGTTTTGGTGGCAAATTTAGGTATAAATTTGGCTACTACAAAATATATTTTTTTATTAAAAAAACCTTGGTTTTTTAGGCTAAAGTATTGATTTTTTTGACAAAATGATTAATGCTATCAGTTAACGAATCATCTACTGATACTAATGGTAAACGAACGGTGTTCTCGGCGATTCCTAAAGATTGAAAAACTTGTTTTATTCCAGCAGGATTTCCTTGTTCGAAAATCATATCAATGCCATCCGAAAGTAGGTATTGTATTTTGTAGGCTTCATCCGCTTTTTTATTCAATCCTAAACGGATCATTTCGGAGAATTCCTTCGGAAAGCCTTGACCAATGACTGATATAACACCGGAACCACCTGCCAGAACTATAGGCAAAGCTATCATATCATCGCCAGAAATTACAAGAAAATCTTTTGGTTTGTTTTTTAACAGTTGCATCGCCTGTACTATGTCACCTGCGGCTTCTTTGATGGCTACAATATTTTTACAATCATTTGCTAACCTTATCACTGTAGAGGGCAATACATTGCTTCCTGTTCTACCAGGCACATTATATAAAATAACAGGAACCGGGGAAGCTTCCGATACAGCTTTATAATGTTGGTATATCCCTTCTTGTGTTGGCTTATTGTAATAGGGTGATACAGAAAGAATGGCGACAAACTGCGACAAATCTCTTGTCTTTAATTCCTCGACAACCTCCATTGTGTTGTTTCCTCCCACTCCAAGCACTAATGGCAATCTTCCTTTATTCGCATCGATAATGGTTTTAATTACAATTTCTTTTTCAGGTTGAGACATCGTAGCACTTTCTGCTGTTGTCCCAAGTACTACAAGGTATTCGACTCCGCCATCAATTGAAAAATTTACTATCCTTATTAATGCTTTCGTATCAATTGATAAATCTTTTCTAAATGGAGTTACAAGCGCAACACCAGTTCCTATTAATAATTGCATAATTTGTTTTATATTTTGTTTAATATTTTTAAATACCTAAATAATTCATGAACAAAAACGGTGTGATTTTCGGCATTCGTATTGATCATTAAATGGTTTAATTTCTTGTCTATTGCTGAAAAACCCACCTTGAATTCGGCTTTTGAATCGTGTGTGACTTTTAATAACATTGCTTTCTCCAGATCGTAGTAACTGATAAGTAAATTAAATTTCTGATTTATAAAATCATTTACCTCTGCATTTTGAATTTTTAAATTCCAATTCATATCTTTTGATCCAAATGTGGAATGCGAGTAGACCTCAGTCTTTTTTATTTTGTCCCTGTAAACGACTATTTTGATGTTGTGCTCTACAATTCCATTTGCGATAACTTCTTGAAGCAAGGCTTCTTTTTCAAAAAAATAACTTTCATCTATCAGTAAACCAACGGTTTGAATAACATCCGAAGACGAAGCGCTATTTACATTTCGAAAATTATTTTTTAAAATTTTTAGTAAAAAATAATTCTTTAAATAATTTAAAAACATACTACTTTTACCTCGTTATAAAATTAATAATTTAAGTCGCATTAGGGATGGTAAAACTAAAAAACTATAATGGTGTTTTAACACTTTTTGTTATATTCTTAACATTTTTTCTTGTCGTTTCTTGTAGCAAACAACATTATCAGGTTTCTAAGATAGAGGGGAAAAGAATCACTATTACCGATAAAGAATTTCAGGAGCCCGCTATTGAAAACTATATTAAACCCTATAGAGAGAACATTAACAAGGAATTGGATAGTGTTTTAGCCTACTGTCCAGTAACATTAGACAAAAGTACGGGGAAATGGCAAACTCCTATTGGCAATTTGATGGCAGATGTCACTTTGCAAAGAGGAAATGTAGTTTTTAAAGCAAGGGAAAAAAAGACTATTGATATTTGTATCCTAAATCATGGCGGAATTCGATCGATACTGCCAAAGGGGAATGTTACTGCTAGAACTGCCTATGAAATAATGCCATTTGAAAACAGTCTTGTAGTTATCGCGTTAAAGGGAGAGCAAATTTTTGAATTAGTTGATTATTTTATCACCACAAAAAAACCACATCCTTTATCTGGAATCAGCTTTACAATTAGCAAGGACAATATTGCTAAAAATATAGTAGTTCAAGGAAAACCGGTTGAGAAAGAAACTACGTATTATGTGGCAACCAATGATTATCTATCAAATGGAGGCGACAATATGAATTTCTTTAAAAAAGGAACACAAAAATTTGATCTGGATTATAAATTGAGAAATATCCTTATAGATTATTTTAAGGAAGTAGATACAATTCCGGTAATTAATGATGTAAGAATTAGCGTTGAGTGAGGTTTCGGGCCTTGGGTTTTGGGTTTTGGGTTTTGGGTTTAGTTAAGATTAAAGAATTAGATTATGAAAAGAAGAGAGTTTATAGAAAAAACAGCAGCAAGTACGGCAATGTTGGGTTTAGGGTTGTCCTTGAGCAGCTTCCAATCAGACATAAAACACATTACAATACTTCATACTAATGACGTTCATAGTCATATCGATCCTTTTCCAATGGACGATCCTCGAAATCCAAATAAGGGTGGCGTTGCCAGAAGAGCTTCATTGATTGAAAGCATACGCAAGGAAAATCCAAATGTATTGCTTCTTGATGCTGGTGATATTTTTCAAGGTACTCCGTACTTCAACTTTTATGGCGGCGAACTAGAATTTAAATTGATGAGTATGATGAAATATGATTTATCTACAATAGGCAATCACGATTTTGACAACGGTATTGATGGTTTAACTGCCCAAATGCCTCACGCGACTTTCGAATTTGTTTCGGCAAACTACGATTTCAAGAATACCTCGATGGATGGTTTTGTAAAACCTTTTAAAATTTTCAATAAAAACGGAATTAAAATTGGCGTGTTTGGTCTTGGAATTGAACTCAAAGGACTTGTAGATAAAGGAATGTACAAAGAAACAGTTTACAATGATCCAGTTGAAACAACACAAGAGATGGTCAGGATCCTGAAAAAAGAACAAAAATGTGATTTGATTATTTGCCTTTCTCACCTTGGATACAAATATGGTAAAGAAGATTCAAATAAAATATCGGATTTAAAATTAGCGGAACTTACGAAAGATATTGACTTAATTATTGGTGGTCATACTCATACATTTCTGGACAAACCTACAGTAGCTAAAAACTTGGAAGGAAAAGAAGTTTTAGTAAACCAAGTAGGTTGTTATGGCATCAATCTTGGGCAAATTGATTTTTATTTGGACAATGACAAATCAAAAACATCTCAAGGAAAATCAATTGTGGTTTAATATCTTTAGTTTTAAAAAAAATAGTAAAGAAAGATTGTACTATAAAATCATTTTCTGAAATTCATTTTCAGTAATTATTGAAATGTTCAGCTTGACAGCTTTGTCTAATTTTGCAGGTCCCATATTTGCTCCAGCAACTACATAATCCGTTTTTGCAGAAATGGAACTTCCTACTTTTCCCCCGTTATCTTCGATTGCTTTTTTCAAATCATCCCGCGAGAATACTTCAAAAACTCCGGAAACGACAAAAGTTTTACCTGAAAGTTTGTCTGTCGCATTCGGATTTAAGATTTCGATGGTTTGAAATTGCACTCCATGACTTTTTAGTCTGTCTATGACAATTCTATTTTCCTGATTTTCGAAGAAATCCATCACGCTTTGGGCAATTCGTTCTCCAATTTCATCTACCAGAATTAAATCCATCAACCTCGCTTGACTCAAGGCATCAATACTTTTATAATGTTTGGCTAATTTTTTCGCTACTGTTTCCCCCACAAATCGAATTCCTAGAGCATACAATACGCGTTCAAATGGAATGTTTTTTGAATATTCGACTCCGTTTACCAAGTTTTCTGCTGATTTCTGCGCCATTCGTTCCAAAGGCAAAATGGCTGCTACGGTCAATTCATACAAATCGGCATAATTATGAACCAATCCGTTATTAAATAATAGAGCTACCGTTTCACCACCAAGTCCTTCGATATCCATTGCTTTTCTGGAAATGAAATGCTGAATTCTTCCAATAATTTGCGGCGGACAGCCATAAAAATTGGGACAATAATGATTGGCTTCGCTTTCACCTCGAACTAATTCTGTGTTGCATTCTGGACAATTCGTAATGTATTTTGTAGGTTCTGCATTTGCAGCACGTTTGCTTAAATCGACTGCGATAATTTTCGGGATAATCTCTCCGCCTTTTTCAACAAAAACAGTGTCACCAATACGAATATCCAATTTCTCGATTTGATCCGCATTGTGCAAAGAAGCTCTTTTCACAACGGTTCCCGCCAATTGTACTGGTTCTAAATTAGCAACTGGAGTTATGGCTCCCGTTCTTCCCACTTGGTAGGAAATCGAATTCAATTTTGTAAAAACCTGTTCTGATTTGAATTTGTACGCCATTGCCCAACGAGGCGATTTAGCGGTAAAACCCAATTCCTCTTGATGCTGAAAATCGTTAATTTTTATGACCACCCCATCAGTTTCATAGGGAAGATTGTGGCGATGGATGTCCCAGTAGGCTATAAATTGAAAGACCTCCTCCATAGTGTGTGCCAATTTGGATTCTTTTGGCACTTTGAAACCCCAATTTCTGGCGGTTTCTAATCCGTCGAACTGCGAATTAAAAGGTAATTTGTTTCCTATAAGAAAATAAAGCAAACAATCTAAAGGGCGTTTGGCGACCTCAGCGCTATCTTGCAATTTTAAGCTTCCCGACGCAGTATTTCTAGGATTAGAATAAGGTGTTTCGCCAATTTCAATTAATTCTTGATTCATTTTTTCAAAACCGGCAAAAGGCAAAATGATTTCGCCACGAACATCAAATTTGTCGGGGAAATTTCCTTTTAATTGCAAAGGTATTGATTTTATGGTTTTGATATTATTGGTAACATCATCACCTTGAACACCGTCACCTCGCGTCACAGCTCGTTTTAATTTTCCGTTTTCATAAGTAATAGAGATAGAAGCTCCATCATATTTTAACTCACAAGTATATTGCAACGGAACATCGCCAAGCACTTTTTGAATTCTGGTTTCCCAATCAATTAAATCTTCTTTGGAATAGGAATTATCCAAGGAATACATTCTGTACTCGTGCTTTACAGTTTCGAAGTTTTTTGTAATTGCTCCACCAACACGTTTTGTAGGCGAATTTTCGTCAAAAAATTCTGGATATTGATCCTCTAATGCTTGAAGTTGTTTGAGTTTAGAATCAAATTCAAAATCAGAAATTATTGGTTTATCCAACACATAATAATTGTAGTTGTGTTGGTTTAATTCTTCTCTTAATGTTTGAAATGTGATTTGAATGTCCATAAAAAATATAATTGCCTAAAATAGTCCTGCTAATAAAACACTAAAATAAGCAAATTGAAAGATAAAACGATGAAATTACGATTCAATAATCGAAATTATTTGTTTGAATAATTGTCCGTCACTTAAAAACGATCCTTGCTGTATCAATCCAAAAATTGAAATATTGCGTTCTTCTGTAAATACTTTTTTACCCGTTTTAATTTCAATAGTATCAGTAAACATATTATCGCTTAGCCATTGCAAACCTTCTTTGGTCAGAAAATCAGTTTCAGGAACCAAGGATTTCAAGACAATAGATTGTACATACGTATCATAACATTGAAAAAGGAAAATATGATTTTTAGAAAAATGTTCTAAATATTCAGCTCTGCTTAAAACTCCTTCCCAAACCAAATCAGAAAAAACGTCAAGTTCTTGCTCAGCAACTTCGGGTTTTTCAATTTTGATTAGGTCCCATTCCGCTTTATCAATCGCCTGTGTGGCGAGGAAGTTAATAAATTCTTGATGTAATTCATCGAATTGTTCTTTTGTTAATCTGGAGTATTTCATAAAAAGTTAGAAGTTGGAAGTTGGAAGCTGGAAGTCAAAAAAATCAAAAAAAAAGCCCTCTCGTTTGAGAAGGCTAATTTAAAACATTTCTTATGATTAGAAAATATATCTAATACCAAATTGTGCTTGCCATCTTGAAGCTAAACTAGCGTCATAACTAAATGTCTTGGTTTGATTGCCATTAAAAGTATAAGTTGGTACTTTGTTCACAACGCTTACACCGATTGGTTGAACGCTGTTAGGTTGTTGAATTAAACCCCAATCCGAATTTAGTAAATTTCCAAGATTCAAAACATCAAGACTTAATTGAATTGTATTCACTTTTTTAGAAGCACCTACTTTAAAATTATAATCTTGTAGCACTTTAAAATCCCATTTTCCTCTCCAAGGTGCTAAAGCGCCATAACGTTCAGCATATTGACCTCTTCTTGCACTTAAATAATCATCTTGATTAATATATTTGTCAAATGCGGCACCTTGACCAGCACCAGTAAAAGTCATCGTAGTAATTTCAGCAGTTGTTGGAATATAAATTAAGTCATTTCCAAATGCTCCATCATTATTAATATCACCACCATAGGTATAGTTAAAACGTCCTCCTTGAGCATACTCAAAGAAAGTAGACACCGTTGTTGCCCACTTATCATCAGTTCCATATTTCCATTTTTTAGATCCTACACCAATAAAACGGTGCGTATCTCCATATTTAGAATTAGAAAGCACATCACTATTTACATTTCCTAAGGCAGGATTAAAGTTGAAAGCATCGCCAGTAATCTCCGCTTCAATAGAGTTAACGTCCATTGACCTCAAATAGTTATAAGCAACACTTGCGAACAATCCGTTATCAAACGTTTTTTGAAGTTTTACTGAGGTATTAAATGCGCTTCCTTTATTAGAATTAGTTAATACATAAGCGTGAGAATCTGCTGGAAAACCAAAATCAGTCCACACACCTTTGTCAGTAGCAGCATAAATTGGTCTATCATCTGCACCTACTAATTTGCTACTTGGTGTTTTCAATCCCCAATCCTGAACGTGCACTGCGTTTAAATCTTTGTTGTAAGACATATCAACAGTCATGATATAATTTCCTTTAAATTTATGATCTAAACCTAGGCTTGTTCTCCAAACTTGAGGAAATTTAAAATCAGTATCCACAACTTGATAGAAAAATGGATCAATTCCGCTTACTTGATTTCCTATCCATACAAATGGAAGTCTTCCGGTAAAAATACCTGTTCCACCGCGTAATTGAGTTGTTTTTTCGCCATTAGTATCCCAGTTGAAACCAACTCTTGGAGACCATAACAAAGAATTTCCTGGTAATACTGTAGAATTCAAATTCACTGCACTTCCATCTTTTGGATCATAGTAAGTGATTCCTGGTAGATATCCTTCGGAGTTATCGGTATCAATAAATTTTTGAATATTTTCTGAAGTATTAAAATACAATGGTTTATCAGCTCTTAATCCGTAAATTAATTTAAAATTATCGGTAACATTCCACTCATCTTGTAGATAAAATGCCAATTGGCCAACAGTTGTTTCAGATAAATTCCAACCACCATTTGTTCCAGCTTCAAAACTGTTTCTGGCATTATATGTTGCTTGAGCATTTGCAAAAGCAGTTGCATAATAACTAGGTGTTGCTGGACCTCCTGGAGTAATAGGCGCTCCTGGACGTAAATTCGCAGTAAAACCAGCCATATCTACACCTCCAAAAATATCAAAACCATATCCTTTCAAGTTGAATGAATTTTTGAAAATGAATTTTTCGAAAGAAAAACCAGCTGTAAAGGTATGATTCCCTCTAACAATATTTAAATTATCAGTGATTTGTAATACCTTTTGATCCAATCTGTTATTGATAGAAAATGGTTCATGTCCAGCAATAATATATGGTGAACCGTCTTTCGTTATACTGATAACAGGAGCAGGAGCTGAAAAAGGATTTCTAAAATCGTTAAAATGAGTATAACCCGCTTGTAATTTATTAGAAATTGTTTCTGTGAACTTAGAATTCAATTCAACTAAAAATGAACTAATTTGGTTATTGATTTGGTATCCCGAATTTTCAAATTGCATTGTATTAAAATCTGGCCCTCTACGACGAATAGCTGTTGGATGAGCAGGTTTGTCTTTGGAGGCATCCAGAAAATTATAAATAACAGCCAATTTATGGTTGTCATTAATATTCCAATCCAATTTCACAATTCCTTTATTAGAATTCGAGTAATGAGTGAATCCTTGGTAAGAACCCGAATTATAACCCAATTTTGCTAATTCCGTAGCAACATACATCAAATCTGTTGCCAATACTCTGGATTCATTTACGCCAGTTGTGCTATTTCCATCATTAGCAACAACATTCGATCCTGCATCACTTCGCTTATCAATTTCATAATTAGCAAAAAAGAATAATTTATCTTTGAGAATTGGCCCACCAATACTAAATCCAGCTTGAGTTTGCTCTAAATTTGGTACAACAATTTCTTGACCCTTCACTCTATTTCCTGTTAAAGCGTCATTCCTAAAAAAGCTATAGGCAGTACCATGAAATTCATTTGTCCCTGATTTGGTTACAGCATTAACAGAAGCACCTGTGAACCCAGATAAAGTTACATCATAAGGAGCAGTCGCAACTTGAATTTGTTCAATTGCATCTAATGAAATGGGTTGAGCTCCCGTTTGTCCACCTGGAGTTGCAGCATCTAATCCGAACGGATTATTAAAAATTGCCCCGTTCAAGGAATAGTTATTGTATTGATCGTTTCTACCGCCAAACGAACCGCCGCTAGCAGATGGTTCTAATCGTGTAAAATCTTCAGCCGATCTAGAAATAGAAGGTAATGTAGATAATTCTTTTCGACCAATAGTAGTCTCCGCGCCTGTTCTCCCGCTTCCGAATACTTTACTTTTTGAAGATACAACCACTTCAGTTAGACTTTGACTCTCGTTAACCAACACAAAATCAACAGCTGAAGTTTTTCCTAAATCTAATAAAACCGAAGTGATTTCTTGCGCTTGATAGCCCACAAAAGTTGCGGTCACTTTATATGGTCCACCAATTCTCATGTTTAACATACTAAATCGTCCATCAGCATTTGAAACTGCCGAATATTTAGTCCCCGTTGGAGTATGCACCGCGAGAATTGTAGCCCCTGGCAGAAATTCATTATTGCTACTTTTAACAGTACCCTTAATGTTTGAAGTAGTTGTTTGTGCAATTATTGACTGAAGTCCAATTACAAAAAACAACAAAATAACAATTTTTTTCATAAATATTTTTTTTAGATTAGATTGTAAAATTAAACAAAAAAAATCACTCAATAGAGTGATTTTTTTTACAATTTATTAACAATTAGTTAACAAATCATGCTTTTTCTGCGATTATCTCATAAGGTAATTCAACGATTACATCTCTGTGTAATCTTATGCTTGCAGCATATTTACCCGTTCTTTTCACGATACCACTTGTTATAAATTTTCTTTCGATTGTTTGACCAGCTTTTTCTAGGGCTTCAGCGATATCAATATTTGTGATAGAACCAAAAAGTTTTTCACCACCAGCTTTTGCAAAGATTTTGATTTCAAGTGCTTTCAATGTTTCAGCCACAGCTTTTGCATCGTTTACTACTTTTGCTTCTTTGTGTGCTCTTTGTTTAAGGTTTTCAGCTAATACTTTCTTAGCAGAAGGCGTTGCTAATTGTCCGTGACCTTGTGGAATCAAAAAGTTACGACCGTAACCGTTTTTTACATTTACCACATCGTCTTTAAAACCTAGATTTTGAACGTCTTTTTTTAATATAATTTCCATGTTGTTGTCCTTTGTTATTTGAAGTTAGTCCCGATTTTATCGGGACAACAAATGTTTGTTTTTGATTATTTTAGCATGTCCGCCACATACGGCATTAAAGCCAAGTGTCTTGCTCTTTTTACAGCTACCGACACTTTTCTTTGGTATTTCAAAGAAGTACCTGTCAAACGACGAGGAAGTATTTTTCCTTGCTCATTAACAAATTTCAATAAAAAATCAGCATCTTTATAATCAATGTATTTAATACCCGATTTTTTGAAACGACAATACTTTTTAGTTTTGTTTATTTCGATGTTTAAAGGAGTAAGATATCTAATATCTCCGTCTTTTTTTCCTGAAGCAGATTGTTGTAATGTTGCCATAATGATTATGCTTTTGCAGATTTAAGTTTAGTTCTTCTTCTTTCAGCCCAAGAAACAGCATGTTTATCAAGACTTACTGTCAAGAAACGCATTACTCTTTCGTCTCGTCTAAATTCGGTTTCAAAAGCAATTAGGATTTCTCCTGCTACTTTAAATTCAAATAAGTGGTAAAAACCACTTTTTTTGTTTTGGATTTCATAGGCCATTTTTTTTAGGCCCCAGTCCTCTTTCGATACCATTTCAGCTCCTCTACTGGTAAGAAAATCTTCAAATTTGCTTACTGTTTCCTTTACCTGAACTTCAGATAAAACGGGATTTAAAATGAAAACAGTTTCATAATGATTCATAAATGTTTTATTTAAAATTAAATTGGGTGCAAAAGTAGTGTTTTATTTTATAAATCCAAGCATTTCATTTAGGAATCCGTTAAAATGTAAAAAAAGTATTAAAATTAGCATCACGGTTTATCGAATATGAAGATTATTTCGGTGTTGATAGTGAGCCGTTAGAGATTTGCAAATTTGCTCGTCACAAGAGAGTTAAAATCTGCAAAAGTAAAATTGAACCTGCAAAAGGGTTTTGTACTTTTCTTAAAAATTTCAACAATATTGCATTATTTAATATATGTTAAAAATGTTTAACCTTTAATTTAATACTTTTGTTTATTAATTAAGATTTACGATAAAATAGATAAGTTGTTAATTATTATTAATAAATCGTATAAAAAATTAGTAAACACCAATTGCACCCAACGGGTTAATCTTAATAAATTTATTTTATAAAATCTTAATTAACAATATTTATGAAATTAAACTGTGTTGTAGTAGATGATAGTTCTATTCAAAGGATGATTATCACAAAACTAGTAAATAATCATCCAAATTTACATTTAATTGGAGATTTTTCTAATGCGATTGAAGCAAAAGCTTGCATTACAATTTACGATGTAGATTTAATTTTCCTTGACATCGAGATGCCAGTGATTAGTGGTTTTGAATTTTTGGATGGTTTAAAAATTAAACCCCAGGTTATTTTCATCACTTCTAAAGCTGAGTATGCGATGAAGGCTTTTGATTATGATGCCACAGATTACCTTCAAAAGCCACTGGAAGCAGAACGATTTAATACTTCCGTGAAAAGAGCAGTAAATTTAAAATTGCTGCGTTCCGAAAACATCGAAGAAGATGGTGAACACATTTTTATTAAAAGTAACCTAAAAAAATTAAAAATTTTTACTTCTAGAATTAAATGGATTGAAGCCTATGGTGATTATGTAAAAGTAGTTACTGAAGAAGATACTAATCTTGTCCTTTCTACAATGAAATCCTTTGAAAAAGACTTATCAAAAGACAAATTCATCAGAGTGCATAAATCTTATATTATTAATATCGATAAGGTAGAGCGCTTCAATAGCCGCTTTGCCGAAATTGGGATTACAAAAATTCCGTTAAGCCGCCATAAAAAAGAAGATTTAGTGAGAGCTTTAGGAATCAACTAATAAAAATCGACATTGACCGCTACTTTTATTGATCTGTATTGTGCTACCGCGTCAAAACTATTCAGCATTTTTTCGATCGTTTTTTTTATACTGAGTAAGGACTGATTTGTAGGAATTTTAATCATTATAGTTCGGATATATTCGTTTCTAATCCTAGAAATCGGGGGTTCTTCTGGTCCTAGAACAGGGATAGTTAAATTTTGTTGCATCACTTGATACAACCACATCGAACCTTCTTTGAGTTTATCGTAATCCCTGTGCTTCAAGGTTAATTTTATCAATTTATAATAGGGAGGATAATTATAAATTTGCCTTTCATATAATTGCTCTTTATACATTTCCACATAATTATTATGAACTACTTGTTGAATTGTATTGTGTTCTGGATTATATGTTTGAATAATCACTTTTCCTTGTTTTTGAGAACGACCAGCACGACCAGAAACTTGAGTCATCATTTGGAAACTTCTTTCAAATGCCCTGAAATCAGGATGATATAACATAGTGTCAGCATTCATAATTCCTACTAAACTCACGTTATCAAAATCTAAACCCTTGGCAAGCATTTGTGTTCCGACGAGAATTTCGACTTCTTGATTCTTGAAACTGTCTATAATTCTTTCGAAACCATATTTACCCCGAGTCGTATCTTGGTCCATTCTTCCCACTTTCGCATTTGGAAATAATTCTACTAATTCCTGCTGAATCTGTTCTGTTCCAAAGCCTTTTGTAGTGAGATGAATACTTGAGCAAGAATGGCAGTTCGTTGGTTTAGCCATCGAATAACCACAATAATGACAACGCAACTGATTTTTGTGTTTATGATATGTTAAACTCACATCGCATTGCTGACATTGTGGAACGTGACCACAAGTCATACATTCCACTATAGGCGAAAATCCCCTACGGTTTTGGAATAAGATAATCTGTTCTCCGGCTAATAATGCTGTGTTGATTCCCTCTAATAGTGTATCGCTAAAATGTCCTGTCATTCGTTTGCGAAAGTATTTGTCCTTGAGGTCAACTAACTCAATTTGAGGCATCAGAACATTGCCAAATCGTTCCGTAATTTCGACCAAGCCATATTTTCCAGATTGCGCATTAAAATACGTTTCTATACTTGGCGTAGCCGAACCTAAAATTACTTTAGCCGTGTGACTGCTTGCCAAAACTATCGAAGCATCTCGAGCATGGTAACGTGGCGATGGATCAGCTTGTTTGAAAGTTTGCTCGTGTTCTTCATCGACAATGACCAATCCCAAGTTGGAGAAAGGCAAGAACAAAGATGATCTGGCGCCAATGACAATTTGCGCTTTTAGGGAATTTTCGAGTACTTGTTGCCACACTTCTACCCTTTCGTTGTTGCTGTATTTCGAATGAAAAACAGCTACTTTATTGCCAAAATAATCACGTAATCGTCCCACAAGTTGCGTTGTTAGCGCAATTTCAGGTAATAAATATAGAATTTGCTTTTCTTGTTTGATGTACTCTTCGATGAGTTTGATGTAGATTTCAGTTTTTCCGCTAGAAGTCACTCCGTGCAAAAGACAGACTTCTTTTTGAGTAAAACTCTGCTTGATTTCTTCAAAAGCTGTTTGCTGTGCGTCGCTTAATACTAATTGTTCTTCCTTAGTTTTTCCTGAGAAATTGACGCGATCGACTGAAATGTAATATTCTTCGAAAATTTCTTTCTCGATCAAGGCTTTGACAATTGTCGAAGTAGATTTAGCTGTTTCAATTAATTTCTTTACGGTAATTGGCTTTTTTCCACCAAATGGGCGGACAGACTCCGATGCGCTTAATTGAAAGTAACTTAAGACAATTTCCTTTTGTTTATTGGCATTTTTAAGTGTTTCTAATAGCTCGCCCAAGCCTTCATTAGAGTCGTATTTAGTGTGCAATTTTACGTAACGAATGAGTTTTGGCTTGTAACTATCTAACATTTCTTCTTGCAGCACCAGAATATTTTTATCTATCAATTTTTGTATGACCGGAAGAATATGCTTCTTATTCAAAATATTTATTATGTCTTGCACTTTCAGTGAACTTTGCTGTTGGAGTGCTTCATAAACTAGAAATTCGTCATCAGAAAGCAAACTTTCGTCCACAAAACCATCTGACTTTTGGGAAATAATGGTTTCACTTTCCAGCAAAAGTGCGGATGGCATTGCGCCACGATATACATCACCAATGGCACACATGTAATAAGAGGCCATCCATTGCCAATGAGCGATTTGAATTTCAGTTACAATGGGTTTTTCATCTAGAATTTGGTGAATTTCCTTTGCATCGTATAAAGTAGGCTTGTTTTCGTGAATTGCTATAACAAGCGCTGTGTAGATTTTACTTTTGCCGAAAGGCACCGCTACTCGCATTCCTTTTTTGATGTAATTATACTCCGTTTCCGAAACGCTATAAGTAAAGGTTTTGGCTAGTGATAACGGTAAAATTACTTCAACAAAATGCATTTTATAAATGGGAATTAGACGCTTCAAACTCCGTAGAATGATTGTTTATTTTTGACTGCTTCCGTTTCAATTTGTTGATGGAAGCATTTAATTCGAATCCAAGAAGTAAAATCATACAGTTTATCCAAATGTAAAACATTAAAATTAATAAAGTTCCAATAGAGCCGTACAATTCGTTATACTTAGAAAAACGGACGACCCAAATTCCAAAAAAATAAGAATCTAATAGAATTAGAATAGTTGTAAATACTGAACCAGCTGAAATGAAAGTGCCTGCTGTAAACTGTTTAGTTCCAAATCTAAAAAGTATTGATGTTGTGATTAAAATCATTAAAATTACAAATGCGTATCTGCCTATAATAATAAGCGAAACAGTGTCATTTAAAATATCTTGAATACTAGTTTTTTGGATAAGCACCTCAAACACTACTATTGTGGCTACTGTAACCAATAGTAAAATTGACAATACTAACGACATTCCCAACGAAACGATGTACTGATTGATAAAACTCCGTTTTATAATTACGTGTTTGGACGATTCAAAACCTCCCAAAATTCCGTTTATTCCATTTGCCATCAGAAAAATCGATAAAATAAAACCGGTAGAAAGTAATCCAGAGTGACTATTATTTAGAATATCGTTGACAATAGTAGCAATAGCATCATAGGTGTTAGGCGGTACTCCCTCTTTTACGAATAGGAGAAAATCTGCTTGAAAGCCCTCGATTGGAATGTATGGAATTAAATTTAAAATGAACAATGCGAAGGGAAACAAAGCCATAAAAAAGCTAAAAGCAATTGCGCTAGCATGGTATGTCAATGCACTTTCTAGTATTCCTAGAACATATAGTTCCGATATATCATACAAAGAAAATCCCTGCAAACCCGGAAGTTTAATCTTTTTTGGGAGGCGAATCAAATTGCGCAGTACGGGAATTTTTTCAATTCTTTGCTCTATTTCCTTACTCATTTCTTAGATTAAAGGTTACAGATTTCAGGTTGCAGATTGTAGATGTACTATTCATAAAAATTTATCTAGATTATTCATCATATAATTTAATAATTTTCCCACTTCTAAACTCTTCGCACTCCGTATTTCAAAATCAATACTATCCATATATTTACAAGCATTAGCATACTCTAACCACACTTGAGTTTCCGCATTTTCAGCATCACTATCGGTTAATTTTGAAATAAAATGCTTTTCATATCTTCTTTTTCTAGTTGCTTCTGCAATATTAGCAGAGACACTTCTGGACGAACGTCTAATTTGATCAGTCAATGAATACTTCTCCTCAGAAGGAAAACGTATTGAAATAGAATAAATTTCCATTGCTAATTCAAATGATTTATTATATGCTAATAAATCCTGAAATCTCATATCTTTTTATAATTATAAAATCTGCAAACTGCCCTCTGAAATCTGCAACCTAAATTTAAAAAGCTTTAAGACTCAAATCCAGATTGTATACAGAATGGGTCAACGCTCCAGATGAAATGTAATTTACACCACATTCAGCATAAGATCGAATGGTGTTTTCGTTGATATTTCCCGAGGATTCTGACTGGCATTTGTTCCCAATAAGCGCTACTGCTTTTTTAGTATCCTCAAAATTGAAATTGTCAATCAAAATTCTATAAACTCCATCGTTTTCCAAAATCTCACTGACTTCGTCCAGATTTCTGGCTTCGATAATTATTTTAAGATCCAAATTTTTTTCATTAAGATAGGCCTTCGTTTTAGCTATTGCCAACGTAATTCCGCCCGCAAAATCGTTATGATTGTCCTTTAGCATAATCATATCGTAAAGCGCAAAACGATGGTTTTCGCCTCCGCCTATTTTTACTGCCCATTTTTCGCAAGCTCTGAATCCAGGTGTTGTTTTTCGAGTATCTAGAATTTGGGTATTGGTTCCTTTGAGCAAGTCAACGTACTTTTTTGTTTTCGTAGCAATGGCACTCATACGCTGCATAGAATTTAGCAATAGCCGTTCGGATTTTAAAATGGATTGTGAACTTCCTGAAACATGAAAAACGATATCTCCTTTATTAACTGGAGTACCATCTTCAATAAATATTTCGATTATTAATGAACTGTCAACATAATTGAGAATCATTTTGGCAAAAGCCACACCGGCAATAATACCATCTTCTTTGACTAAAAGCTGTGCTTTTCCAGTCGCAGAAGCAGGAATACATGCCAAGGAACTATAATCGCCCTCGCCCACATCCTCGCGAATTCCGTTTTGTATAATGAGTTGTAATTCCCTTTCGAATTGTGCTTCGCTAATCATTTTGGAGTACTATTTTCAAAAGGCTAAATTACTATTTAATTTGTGTATTTAAAAATTTGTACCCGTTGTTCTGTTCCCACTTGAAATAAATTTACAAAAAATGTGGCGTATTTATTTAAATCCAGATTTGGATTAAAATGAACTTAATCATTTCGGTGCAAAAGTTGACGAAAAACAAATCAGCTCGATGTATTAAACGCTTCGAGTAACTCAGATAATCATTCTTTTTTGGGTTATAATCAAATTAGTAGCAAAACAATAAAAATAATTATGGAAGATCTTAGTTCTAATACTAGTTCTCTTGATCAAATTTGAATTCTATTTTTAGCAATTATCTAATTCGATACCGTTTTTAAAATTCCATTTTGATCGATCAAATAAAGGAGTGCCGCCATAGTAGCCGCTCCTAATTCAAGTTCCCTTTTATTAACGGCATCAAAGGTATCGTTTGCAGCGTGATGATGATCAAAATAACGCTGTGAGTCTGGCCTTAAACCCACTTTTACAATCGATTTAGAGGTTAATGGGCCAATGTCCGCACCACCATGACCTTTCGTAAAACTGTGGATTAAGTAAGGTTCAAACAATGTTTTCCAACTTAGAATTTTATTCAAATTAGCATCGTCACCTTCTATCGAAAATCCTCTGGGAGAAAATCCTCCAGCATCACTTTCTAAGGCAAAAATGTGGTTTTCATTATTGGCTAACGACAATTCTTCGTATTTTTTTCCGCCCTTTAGTCCATTTTCTTCATTCATAAAAAGAACAACACGAAGCGTGTTTTTTGGCTTATAGCCGATGTTTTTAAAAATATTCATCACTTCCATACTTTGTACAACACCTGCGCCGTCATCGTGAGAACCATCTGCGAGATCCCAAGAATCAAGATGTCCACCCACAACCATAATATTTTCAGGATGCTCGCTTCCTTTAATTTCACCAACAACATTATAGGACACAACATCTTCCATTTGCATACAGGATTGTTTAAAATAGAATTTAAGTTTTGGATTATTTTTCAAAGATTTGCTCAATAGTTCAGCGCCGTTCGTACTTATTGCAGCAGCAGGAATGTATTGTGATTTCGGAATATCACCATAGTTTTGATTGCCTGTATGCGGAAAATCGTCCAATCGTAAATTCATCGAACGAACAATAGTTGCCACCGCACCATATTTAGAAGCTTCTTTGGCTCCAGACGATCTTTGATCAACACAACCGCTGTAGGATAAAAATGTTTCCACATTTTCAGGATCCATTGGTCTATTAAAAAAAACAATTTTACCTTTTAATTTTTCGCCAAAAACCTCTAATTCTTTGAGACTTTTCACTTCGACTACTTCTGCAGTAAGACCCTTTTTTGATGTGGCAATAGAACCTCCGAGCGCACAAACTGGTATGTTAACTTTAGATTTATTGTCAATGATATAGGCGATTTCTTTTTCACCACGAACCCATTTGGGCACCATCATTTCTTGTAGATACACCCGATCAAAACCAATGGATTCCATTTGCAACTTGGTGTACTGAACCGCTTTTGCAGCATTATCTGAGCCTGATAATCGAGCTCCAATGGAATTTGATAAATAATCCAGCCACGAATAACATTTAGCATTATTTAATGATGATTTGTAAATTTCCTTAAGTATTTGTTCGTCACTGGCTTGTGCCAATAGCGCCATTCCGTTTAGAAATAGTGCTATTAAAAAAACTGTTTTTTTCATAAAATTATAATGTTTTATTTATTCTACTTTTTTTATTTCGGTTCGTGGACTAATGCCATTGTTATTGAATGCTTCAATTTGAAAATAATATGCTTCGGATTTATCCAAACCATTGAAATAATATTCATTTTTTCCGTAAACCATTATCGATCCGTACATTTTGTCTGGCGCTTTGCCAAAATAAATGACATAACCATCTGCCGAAGGTTCTTGCTGCCACTTGAACCAAACGTTGCGTCTTTCCCCTTCTTTATTTAATTCCGTTCGTAAAGAAACAAAATTTTGGACAATCGCAGGAGAAATTCCACTTCCTTTTCCGAAAATTCTGAAGCCACACAAAGCAAATTTTCCAGTTGGCATTTGAATGTTTTCTATTTTTACATAACGTGCCTGAATTGGCTTTTCGAGTTCGATATAATCGTGCGGAACGTCCTTGTTGTTTTTGCTTTTGTCAAGCAGAATTTTCCAATTTTTACCATTATCAGAACAATACAAAATGTATTTATGACCCGTAGTTGTTTCCGGTTTACCCATTAATTCAACATCCTGATCGGCATAATTTATTTGGATGGCATTGATGGTGCTTTTTTCACCCAAATCAGAAATGATATATTCGCCTTTATCTGCTGATTTTGCCGACCAATAAGTTTTTATGTCTTCATTTACGGCGAAATTAGGCTGAAATCCGCCAAGAGTTGAAGAAACCTCAACCGGTTTATTATAATTTAGTAACATCCAACCGGAGAAATTTTCATTCAAATGGTTTTTCTTTTCCGAAGGCAAAAAAGTGGGATAATCCCCGTAAGCCGTATTCGAATATAATATTCCGTCTTTGTCGAAACCCGCTGGCCAAATACCCAAACGGCGTTCGAAATTGTTTTTGGTGCAAATTGAAATTGTTGAAACGTGCCAATAATCAGTATTTACATCCTCGTAAGTTGCTCCGTGTCCGGCTCCTCTGGCAAATCCTCCAGGTTTATAAGAAAACGGATTGTGCGATTGGTATTCGAAAGGACCAAGCGGATTTTTGCTCACATAAACACCATCGCCATAACCGCTAAATTCGGTTCCTGGCGCGCCGTATTGCAAATAATAAGTATCTTTATATTTACTTACGAAAGCGCCTTCCATAAAAGGTTGAAGGAACGTATTGTCATTGTTTTCGCCAAAACGTTCCCAGCCGTGTTCTTCATCGTTCAACGCAATTAATGAAAATACTTCGCCTTCAGGTTGAAAAGATTTCCGATTTAATTTCACACCATATAACGGATATAAATTACTGGAACCATAATATTCATAAACTTCATCTTTCTCTTTATCCCAAAAAATATAAGGATCCCAAGCTCCCGCTTCTGATTTGTGAACCAATTCTTTCCAATCGTCTTTCGATGGATTTGTACTCATCCAAATAGGGAATTCTTTTTCGTGGGTAGAACCCACAACCAGCAACGTATCGTTTACAAAAGATAGCGATGGCGCACACAATTCGTCGTACACTTTGTGTTCAAGTCGAAGGAATTTACGAGGAATAAATTGCCAATCGAGCATATTTTTGCTATGCCAATATCCCCACTGATTTGTGGAAAACAAATAATATTCGCCCTTAAAAAAAGTGATAACAGGATCAGCCGTGGCGCGATGTTTTCCCTGTGTCACAAAATTAGGAATGGGACAATATCCGTAATCAATATTGATGGGATTGCAGTAAGTTTTTTGTTGGGCATTGCCATTACTAAAAAAACAAATAAGCAGACTGAACAACGTATTCTTAAAGATTTTCATTTTACGGTTTTATTTTAAATTTACAGTCATTAACCTTTTATTTTGTTGGTTTAAAGCTTATTGCTGTTCCACCTCCGGGTGCTAAATTCAATTTGATCTTTGATTTAGAAGTAACTTCAACTGTACTTATTTTATAGGCTACTGGATTGTTTTTCCAATCGGCGTCTTTTGCATCTTCATAAATAATGGCTTTGTATTTTTTTCCTTTAGTAAGAAAGTCCAAAGTTATTTCTGATTTCCTGGCATTTTCATCGGTGATTGCTCCAAGGAACCACGTCTCTTTGCCTTTTGTTTTTCTGGCAACACTCAAATAATCGCCTGGTTCGGCTTCAATATATTTACTTTCGTCCCAATCTACTGCAACATCTTTTATGAACTGAAACGCATCTGGATATTTTTCATAGTTTTCTGGTAAATCAGCGGCCATTTGCAAAGGCGAATACATCGTCACATACAATGCCAATTGTTTTGCCAAAGTAGTATGAACTTGTTCGGTTTTTGATTTATCGTAATAACTCATTTTGATTTCGAAAATCCCTGGCGTATAATCCATCGGACCGCCAAGCAATCTGGTAAAAGGCAAAATCGTTTCGTGCATGGGCGGATTTCCTGTACTCCAAGCATTGAATTCATTACCTCGAGCGGCTTCGGCAGCAATGTAATTGGGATAGGTTCGTCCGTAACCAGTTGGACGAGAACTTTCGTGCGAATTGATCATCAGTTTATAATCAGCAGCACGTCTGGCCACAAAATTATAATGATTGACCATAGTTTGACCATCGTGAAATTCGCCACGCGGAATAATTTTGCCCACATAACCTGATTTCACGGCTGGATAATCTAATTTTTTCATCAAGTCGAAAGCGCGATCTAAGTGGCGTTCGTAATTGGCCACCGAACCCGAAGTTTCGTGATGCATGATCATTTTTACATTTTTTAATTTGGCGTAAGCTGTAACCGCAGCAATATTAAAGTCGGGATAAGGCGTCACAAAGTCGAAAACATCTTCTTTCCAATTGCCAAACCAATCTTCCCAGCCCACGTTCCAACCTTCGACCAAGACGCCATCGAAACCATTTTTAGCAGCAAAATCAATATATTTTTTGGTGTTTTCGGTGGTTGCTCCGTGTTTTCCAGAAGGTAGTAAATCTTGTGTCAAAACATTTTGTGCATTCTGAGACCCAGCGTAATCCCAAGTCGATTTTCCGAGGTGCATTTCCCACCATATTCCGACATATTTCATTGGTTTTATGAAAGACGTATCTTCTATTTTACTGGGTTCGTTTAAGTTCAAAATCATTTTGGAGCTTACAATATCTTTAGCATCATCACTAATCATAATGGTTCGCCAAGGGGAAACGCAAGGCGCCTGCAAATAGGCTTTATCGCCAATGGCATTAGGAACCAGATGCGAGGTCAATTTGTAATTCTTTACGTCTGCATCAAGATGCATAACTGGGTAATTGACAACGGCGGCTTCAAAAATATTGAGGTACAAACCCGAAGGAGATTTCATCATTAATGGCGATTGTATGACATTTTTCCCAGAAATGGATTTTAGTCCAATTCCGTTATTTAAGTCTATTTTCTGCGTGTTAATGTCAGCGAAAGAGGTTTCATTATAAGCATACTCTTGACTGTCAAAATCTCCTGGAAGCCAGAAAACTTTGTGATTTTCAGTTAAATTAAACTGTGAAACTTCATCAGAAATGATGAAATAATTTAATGCTGTTTGTTTTGGAAAATCATATCTAAAAGCAACTCCTTCGTCAAAAACCCGAAATATAATATTCATTTTTACATTAGTTTCTTTTTGACTAAGACAAACTATTATTTCGTTGTAGTGATTAAGGATATTGGCTTGTTCACCCAAAACAGGTTTCCACGACTCATTGAAACTAGAATTTTTGACGCTGTCTATTACAAAATTAGCATCTAAAGCTGGTTTGTCCTTTAGTTTTATTCCTAAAGTACTTTCGGAAATTACCGTTTTTTTG
>Ga0209107_10000330_pt1 | contig 28303 bp, 57 predicted proteins | sample LakErihyJuly2011_2_FD_187460 | JGI IMG/M metagenome (GOLD analysis project Ga0209107, IMG submission 187460) | Freshwater microbial communities from dead zone in Lake Erie, Canada - CCB hypolimnion July 2011 (SPAdes) (version 2) | ecosystem: Environmental > Aquatic > Freshwater > Lentic >...
TTTATTTTACAACACTTTACTATAAAATTTATGTTTACTAAATTAGTAGCAATTCTTTTAATTTTTATTGAGCTTGTAAGCATTAAAGAAAATATAGAATCAGCTTTAAAAGTTGATATTTGGAAAATGTTAAAGAATTTATTAAACCGAGCAAAAGAAGTAAAAGCAGATATAAACGAAATTAATTAAAATGCGTAATATCAAATATATTGTAATTCATTGCACAGCTACACAACCAAACACAAAAAAAGAAGCTATTTTAAGTTATTGGAAAAATACTTTAAAATGGAAAACAGTAGGCTACCATAGATTGATTGATGCAAATGGAGTTATAAACGAACTTGCAAAATACGAACAAATTACAAACGGAGTTAAGGGTTACAATTCAGAATCTATACACTTCAGTTATATTGGTGGAATTGATGAATCAGGCAGACCAAAAGATACAAGAACTTTAAAACAAAAAGAAAGTTTATTATATTTAATTAAACAAGCTAAAAAACAATTTCCTAACGCTATTGTTCAAGGTCATAAAGATTTCAAAGGAGTTGCAAAGGCTTGTCCAAGTTTTGAAGCTAAAAACGAATATAAAGTGATTTAAAGAACTATTTTATGAAATATATATATTTACTTACTTTTATCATTTTAGCGTCTTGTGGCTCACGCAAGGTAGCTATAAATAAACAAGAGAAAGAAGTTGAAACTAAAATTGTAGAAAACAAAGTTACAATAGATAGTTCAAACGTAGAAGTTAAATTTAATTACGAATTGGATATTTTTACAGTAGAAGCTAAAGACAATTTAAAGCCTTTTACATATAATAACAAAACGTATTTTAACGTCGTTTTAAGACACGAAAATAAAAAAGATAATACTTTATATAAAAAAGATATTAGAGTTGTTAAAAACGAAGCTAAAGTATCAAATATTAAATCTAAAGAAGTAATTAAACAAAAGAATACTGAAAAAGATAATTATAATGTAAAATATTATATATTATTTTTAATTATTATTTTATTAATTATATATTATATTCTTAAAAGATATTTAAGAGTTATATAAATATTATATATATATTATTATTATATATTATTATATTAAAATAAGCGTGTACGCACGAGGATTAAAAACTTCACTTATTAATCATTTTGTTAATAACTATTATTTACATTTGTATTAATGAAAATCAAACGCTCCACAATAGTAAAGAATTTAGATACTGTATTTAGTCAATACATACGCAGAAAAGATGCTATTGATGAAATTGCTATTTGTGTAACCTGCGGTAAAAAAGACCACGTTAAGAAAATGCAGTGCGGTCACTTTCAATCCCGTAGGCATTACTCAACACGTTGGGACGAAAACAACGTAGGAGTTCAATGTTACGGATGCAATATTACAAATCAAGGACAGCAGTTTTTATTTGCTAAATATTTAGGATTAGATAAAGCTGAAGAAATGGTTTTAAAATCAAAGCAAATTGTTAAGTTTTCAGACGCAGATTTGCAAGATATGATACAATACTACAAAGATAAGTTAAAAGAATTTTCTTGATATTTCTAATTGTTTCTAATTGTTTGAATTGGGTAGTTTAACGGCTACCCTTTTTTTGGCTAAAAGTTAAAGTTTTGTTAAAAAATAAAAATACACTTGCTAATTAAAAAATTCACTATATATTTGCTACATAATTAAAAACAAAAACATTATGAAAACAGCAATGCAAGAATTATTTAGTCAGTTAGAAATTGACCATCCGTATTTATTTAATAAAAATACTTTAACAGGTAGACAATTTATAAACGATTATTATAAATTTTTTGAATTAGAAAAGCAACAGATAATTAATGCTTGGGAATTAGAAGGTGATGAATATGTTAGAAATGGAAAAGATTATTATAAAGTAACATTTAAAAACAATTAAACTATGAAAGATTTAATCGACTATCAAAGATTCCAAGTTGAAGCATTACAAAAAAAGATTTGCGAACTTGAAACAAAATTAAACGAGGTTAAAACACACATATTTGAGTTATGTGATGAGGAATGCCCAAACGAGTACAAAACAATTATTAAACAAAAAACTTACGAATTATGAAAGAATTAACATTACACGAAAAATTGAGCAAAATTCAAGTAGAATTTAAAGCTAACAAATCAAAGTTTAACTCTTTTGGAAAATATAACTTCCGTTCTGCAGAAGATATATTAGAAGCGTTAAAACCTTATAACGAAAAATATGGTGTATCTTTTGCAATTAACGAATCAATAGTTGAAAATTACGATAGTAGTTTACCTCCAATGTTAAAATCAACTGCAACTATTTATGATAATAATGGTTTAAACGAAATAAGTGCTACTGCAATAGTAGGAGTTGACTTACAACAAAAAGGTATGCAAGTTCCTCAACAATTTGGGTCAGCATCTTCTTATGGTAAAAAATACGCATTAGGAAATTTACTATTAATTGATGACACACAAGACCCTGATGCAACTAATACTCACGGTAAACCTGTTGCGACTACAACTGAAGTTGAGCAAAAGTGGTTAAACATAGGTCAGCCTGAATTTACAAAAGCTATTGAGTATTTAAAAGGCGGTGGAAGTATTGATGTTATAGAAAAAAAGTATAAATTAGCCAAAAAGGTAAAAGATGAACTTTTAAAAGTTAAGTAATAAAAACTGAATAGCCGACAACAGTAAAAAAAGGTAGGCAAAGTAAAATTAAATATTATGAGTGCAATTATCAATTTAAGTATTAGAGTTGACAAACTACCAAAAGAAAAGTTTGTAATGGGTAAAGACGGAGCAGTTTATTATAACTGTACTTTAAACATTAACGATGATGCTAACCAATGGGGTCAAAATGTATCTTTAACAGATTCACAAACAAAAGAAGAACGTGAAGCTAAAAAGTCTAAAAACTATTTAGGAAACGGAAACGTTGTTTGGACTGATGGAAACATTAAAGCAGTTAAAAAAGAGGGACAAACTCAACAAGCTGCTTTGGTAGATGATTTAGGATTTTAGTATTAATTGGGTAGTGTAAAAGCTACCCTTTTTTAAAACAAACAATTATGGAAATAAATAAAATTTATTGCGAAAGCAATTTAGATACAATGGCAAAAATGCCTGACAATTTTGTAGATTTAACAGTTACATCACCACCTTACGATAATTTAAGAACTTATAAAAATGACATTGATAAATTTTGGGGTGAACAAGTTTGGAAACCTATTATAAAAGAATTATATAGAATAACAAAAAAAGGTGGCGTTGTTGTATGGGTTGTTAATGATGCTACAATTAATGGAAGCGAATCCGGTACAAGTTTTAAACAAGCATTATATGCTATTGAATGCGGTTTTAATTTGCACGATACAATGATTTATGAAAGAGTAAGCCCTTTTCCTCAAGATAACAGATATCATCCAAGTTTTGAATATATGTTTATTTGGTCTAAAGATAAACCAAATACTTTTAATAGAATAATGGAAAAAAGAAATAGTAAAAAAGGTGGAAATACATTTAGACAAAAAGATGGTACATTAGCAAAACCTGATGAAAAAGCAAAAGAAAGACTAAACAACGCAAATAAACAAGAAGATACTTCAAGAAAAAACATATGGAGATATAATGTTGGAGGTGGCAGTACAAAAGATGAAATAGCTTTTGGACATCCTGCCACATTTCCCGAGTTATTAGCAGCTGAACATATATACTCTTGGAGTAATGAAGGAGATTTGGTTTATGACCCTTTTATGGGTAGTGGAACAACTATAAAAATGGCACATATTTATAAAAGAAATTGGATTGGAAGTGAAATATCACAAGAATATGTAGATTTAGCTAACAAAAGATTGAAACCATATTTAGACCAACAAACATTATTTTAAATGGAACGTAAAGAAATATTTTATTGTAACTTAACTTTACAAAATGGTAAAGATATTTTATGTTTAAAAAATGTTGTTTATAAATATACAGATGGATATTTTAAAAATAAAAGATTAGGTGTATCAGAACCTTTAAAAGTTTTAAAAGTTGATGTTATTCATAGTTTAGGTTTTGAAAATAAAACAAATGAATATTTAGAATTTAAAAAATCAAATGAAAAAAGAAATAACATAACCGGTGCATATGAATAATTTAATTTAATACATTTGCAAAAAACAATTATGACAGAACAAGAAACAATAAACAGAATGTTAATGGAAGTTCTTGAAGAAGATTGCTACATTAACCCTGAACAAGAAATAGAATATCCAATACCTGCTTTGTCTTTTGGTGAAAAAGAATACGAAACAAAAGATGGTTATAAAACATATCCAATTCCTATTGGTACTTATGGTAACTTTAGTTTTATTCAAGCACCTCCTAAATCAAAAAAAACGTTCTTTATATCGCTTTTAAGCGCAGTTTATATGAAAAACGAGTTACAGGGCTTTGGCGGTAAATTAAGAGGTAACAGACAAGATAAACACGTTATACATTTTGACACCGAGCAAGGAAATTTTCACGCTTCAATGGTTTTTAAAAGACCATTACAAATGACAGGTTTAAAAGATGATAAATACCATACTTACGCATTGCGGCAATTAGGTTTTAAAGAAAGGGTTTCTTTTATTGAATACATACTTTATGATAAATTAGAGGGCAAAGATATTGGATTAGTTATAATTGATGGGATTGCAGATTTATGTTCCGATGTAAATAGCATAGAACAGGCTTCAGAAGTTGCTCAACATTTAATGCGTTGGTCAAAAGAATTAAATTGTCATATTGTAACAGTTATCCACTCAAATTTTGGAACTGATAAACCAACAGGGCATTTAGGTTCGTTTTTAGAAAAAAAAGCAGAAACACAAATCCAATTAGAACTAAACACAGTAAATAAAGAGCTTGTTAAAGTAAGTTGCAAAAGAAGTAGAAACGCAAGTTTTGAAGATTTTAATTTTAAAGTAAACAATTTTGGATTACCACAAGTTGAAGGTGATTTATATGATATACTAAAAAATGTTAATTGTTAATAACTTATTAATAAATTTGAACTATGGAAAATTTAACTATTAAAAATCATTTACAAGCGTTACAAGTTTCAACTGCAAGAATGTTAGTTTACAATTCTGATAACCCTGAATTATTAGCTTACTTTAAAGACGTTACTTTTAAGCTACAAATGATTGAAAAATTATTAGAAGTTGATTCGGTTTTAGATTGGCAAAGTATAGAACAAGCATATAAAGAAATTTTAAAACAAGATTCAGAACTTACAGACGTAGAAATAAAAATTAGTATAAAACCTGCAATAGAACAAAAGGTAGCTAAAATAACAGCAAAACTTTATTAATTATGATTATATATATTTTATTATTTTTATTATCTATTCTTTTAATTTGGGCACACCAAACAGGCAAAGATATACAGATAGCATCTATTCAGGGTTTTATGTTAGGAGTTCTTTACGATTGTGATGTACAAGAAGAAGAAAAATACTATACTATTCAGGTTTTGATTGGTGTATTAGCAATAAACATTTTATGGGAAACGAACTAATATTAGAAAGAGTTGCAAAGTACCACAAAGATTGGGTAGAACTTGCTTCGGTATTTGACAAAGATTGGGCTGAAGATATTGTTCAAGAAATGTACCTTTTGCTGCATAAGTATAAAGTATCAGAACAGCAAATGTTTACCAATGGCAAAATTAATCGTGGTTATGTGTTTATAATAATTAGAAACATACACTTTCAACTTCATAATATTAGAAAACGTATTGACAAATGTGAACTTAATGATGAAATTTACAACTTAATTGATGACTATTCAGAAGATAAAGAAAACGAATGGAACGATTTTAGGCTAAAAGCAGAACAAGAGGTTAACAGTTGGGAATGGTACGACAAAAAGCTATTTACTTTATATAGGGATAATAAAACCTCAATAAGAAAATTAGCAAAAGAAACGGGAATAAGTTTTGTTTCTATATTCCACACGTTAAAAGCTAATAAGCAAAAGCTAAAAAGATTACTTCAAGAAGATTACGATAACTTAAAACTTTAAAAAAATGGGAAGACCAAAAAAATCAAAAGGACTTGGCGACACAGTTGAAAAAATAACTAAAGCCACAGGGATTAAAAAAGTAGTTGATGCAATATCAGAAGCCACAGGAATTGATTGTGGTTGCGGTGAACGTAAAGACTTACTTAATAAAATGTTTCCTTACAAGCAAACAGAATGTTTGAACGATGTAGATAACGAGTGGTTAACTAATTTTTTCTCAACTACTAATAATCAGTTAACACCAAAGCAGCAAAACAGAATTACTGAAATTTATAAGAATGTATTTAATGAAAACATACAGCCTTCAAATTGTGGTTCTTGTTGGAGAGATAAAATAAACGAACTTAAACAAGTTTATGACACTCAAAGAGCATAAGTTTGTTGAAGACGTTAGGCTTTTATTTGAGAAACACAAAATAGAATATTTAAAAGTAACCACAGTAAAAACTGTTCTTGATAATAAAATTAACGGATACCACATACATTTTAAAAATGAAAGTAAACAACCAAAACAGGTTTGAAGTATCGTTTGATAAAACAAAGTTCAGTTTATTAAACAAAGACAAAAAGATTGCTTGGTTATTTAGAAGTTCAGAAGTTGGAAAGTGTGCTAAAATATTCGATGACTACTATAACTCAACTGAAACTTTAACACCAAAAGATTGGTTCTTGTTTTATAAGTCAGTAATGGGTGTTGATATACTAAAAGAAGTTTCCAATAAGATTATGGAGATAACTAAATTAGATGAAGATACCTGTTTTGAATATACAAAGTTCAGAGTTCTTGGTCAAACTTGGAATGGTATGTTAAACGAAATAGATTTAATTAACGAACTTAAACAAGAATTTCCAAACATTGAATTTAGAAAGGCAAATTATAATTTAGATGAAAACTATTTTACTGATTGGGAAGCATACAGTTACGGAAAGTTATTTTTAGGTTTACAAATTAAACCAATAACGTATCAGTATATGAATACACCATATCAGAATCAAGCTAAATTAAACCACGAACTGCAAAGGCAAAAGTACAAAGATGAGTTTAAAGTTCCGCATTTTTTAATATATTACGAGAACAATAAACTACAAGACAAACAAAAAGTAATAGACAGAATAAATACATTATTAATAAACTTAATAGAAGTAAGATGAGTGCAATACAATTAGAATATTTAAAACAAGTTATCCTTTCGCAACTGTTATTGGAATGTAACGAGAATTTACGCTTTACAGTACAATACAAGCAACAAATTAAGAATAGGGTAAACTTACTTAACAAAGATTTAGAAAGCGTCGTACATAAAGAATATACGAGTGTATATAAAACCGACCCTGAAATGACTACAAACATTTTAAGCAAAATTGAAAGTTTAGTTACTAAATTAACAACCTCAACACTTGATGAGTTAATTATGATTGATGCAGTTATTGAAAAATACAACGAGAATAAAGAATGGTTTAAAGAATATGCAGAAACAGAATTTTTAAAAATAGATTAATATGGCAACACCAATGCACTACATTACAGAATCAAAGATTGATGTAATAGACTTTTGTAAAATGTACGATATGAATTTTAATCGTGGAAATATAGTTAAATATTTAGCAAGAGCAGGTAAAAAAGATAACGAACTTGATGACTTGCGTAAAGCCTTAAATTATTTACTTCGTGAAATAGAACACCACGAAAAACTTCAGGAAGAATGGATAGAGAACAACAAATAGTAAGTAGGCTTACAAATTTAACTAAAAATATAAATAATATAAATGGTTATGATATACATTTGTCAAGCGATTTGTTTTATCAATATTTATTAGATGTTTTTAATGTAAAAGAATTTCAAGAAAATGTAAGGTTTGATGGAATTAAAATTGTTTTAGATAATAATTTAAAAGAAAATAGTATTCAAATATTTATAAATAATGAATAAAAACGCAAAGATAGAAGTAACAAGTTTTGAGCACTATATTATAGAAATAGAAGGTGTGAAACATATAAGGTATGTTATGAAGTCTATTGTAGATGGCGAAGATGTTCAATGTAATTTACAAGAAGTTTACAAAGGCTACCCAATAACAAAGGAGGGTTTTCTTGAAAGGGCAAGGGAAGGAATGATAAGACAAAGATACAGGTAGTTTAACAGCTACCTTTTTTTTTGTTAAATTTTTGTTAAAATGTTAATAAGTAAAAAATATTTATTATATTTGCTGTATCAAACAATTAAAACAAAACAATTATGAGAACATTTAAGTACAGACAAGAAGAAGTAGAAGTTGAATACAATACTTATGACGATGGTGATAAAGAATATCATCCTGAAATTATTATTGAAGCAGTTTATTTTAACGGAGTAAATATACTTCCTATAATGAGCCAAGCTGATGAGATAGAATTAAAAGAAGAAATGACCGATAAACTATTTGCATAATGAAAACAGAAATCATAAACGAGTTAGACAACCTTATTCAATTAAGCAAAGATTTAGACAACGCTTATATGAAAAACAAATTACGTGACATTAAAAAGCTACTGCTAAAAGAATGGAACGAATCAGATTTATATTACGAACAAATCAGAGAAGTATTAAGAGAAGAAGAAACATTTAACAATTTAAACGCAATAAAAATAAGATAATATGATAACAACATTTGATAACAAACAATGGACTAAAGAAGAAATACTTTATCTTATGCTTGACGATAGTTTTTACTATGGCTATTTAGGGCAAAACGCTTTAAGTAGTTCAACTATTAAAACATTAGTAAACTCACCAAAGACTTACTACTTTACAACTAAATACGGAAGTGGTGAAACTCAAGCCTTGCGTGATGGTAAACTATTTCATACAATGATATTAGAACCCGAGAAATTAGATGATATTATATTTGTAGATGCAGCTACAAAAGCATCAAAAGAATATAAGTTAGCAAAAGAAACAGGCAAAGAAGTTTACACTAAAAATGAAAAGAAAGCTGCAGAACGTTTATGCGATGCATTATTAAGAAACGAAGCAGTAAAAGAATACTTAACAAAAGCAGAATACGAAGTACCACAAATAGCAATGATTGATGGAATACCTATAAGAGCAAAAGCAGATATAATAAAAGGCAATACTATTATAGATTTAAAAACCACAACAGGTATAAAAGACTTTAGATATTCAGCAGACAAATATTCATACGATTTACAAGCGTGGTTGTATCGTGAAATGTTTGGAGTAGATAACTTTATATTTATAGCTATTGACAAAGGTAGTTTAGATATTGCTATCTTTGAATGTAGTGATGAGTTTTACGAGAAAGGGAAACAAAAGTTTGAGCAAGGTGTAAGCAACTATAAATACTTTTTTCAAACAGAAGGAGTAGACCTTGACCAATACGTATTAAGAGGAGTATTATAATGAAAGCAAGAACACCATACCAATTCGCAAAAGAATTAATAGACAAGTTTTTACCATACGTTAATTGGAATGACTTGCAAGAAGATTGTGCAAATAAACAATGCGCAATAAGAAACGCAAAACAATGTGCTTTAATTAACCTTGATTATATGGAATCAATTATGCTTACTATTTGGGAAGCAGCAGGTATAAACGAAAGTTGCAGAAGTACATATTTATTATCAGTAAGAGAAGAAATAGAAAAATATAATGGAAATAGTAACTAAAGACGAAGCGTTTGCTATGACACTTTACGATATTGCACAAGGTGAATCGTTAGAAGGTATGCGACTTATTTTAAAAGACTATGAAGAACGTGAGCAGTTTGAAATTTGTGCAGGAATACATTTAGCAATAGAGGTATCATACTTTTTAACACTTACCGCAGTTATAGATAAATTTAACCCAAAAGAATTAGAATTAACATTTGATGAATTATGACCGTATCAGAAATAGTAATAAGCCTTTTTGTTATATTTATTATACCAATAATTATTGTTTTATTAGAAGTTTTTAGTAATTATAAAAATAAATAAACTATGAGTAGTCCAAAAGAAGAAGCGAGAGAGTTAGTTTATAAATATATGAATTCTAATAATATGATTTTTTTAATTGAAGGAGCTAAAGAATGTGCATTAATAGCAGTTGAAATGGTTATTTTAAATTGCTATGAAGAAGAGGAGTACTATTGGCAAGAAGTTAAACAAGAAATAGAAAAATTATGATAATAGAAAAAATAAAACAAGAAACAGGAATTGATGTAACCTTAAAAAGTAGGAAGCGTGAACAAGTAGAAATGAAAACATTAGCGTCATTTTTATTTAGACAAAAAGGATATTCTTTAACACAAATAGGAAAAGAGTTAAACTTAAACCACGCAACTATAATACACCACTTAAAAATATATGAAACTGTTAAACACTATAACCCAAAGATACAAGAATTAGAAAATACTATAATAGGAAACAAACCTGATTTAGTAGTTGAATCATTACAGCTTACAAATAAATTAAAAGATATTGAAATATCAGAACTTAAAAAACAAATAGAACAATTAAAAAAACAGCATACTAATAAAACTATAAACAGATTAATACCTTTATTAGAACACGAAGATATAAAAGAAAAATTTGAAGCATTTTTAAACATTAACGAAAAAGCAAAATACTATAAGAAATATGAGTAACTTACAAACAGCAAAAGAAAGAGCAGAAAACTATATGAAGCTAAAAGCAGGATATAAACAAACACCCTTACAAAGAATACAAAGAGTAATGAACTTCTATTATAAAAGAGGTTGCAATAAAGAATCAGTGAACACAATTTATAAAAAAATACTAAAAGATAAATTTAAGATATGAGCACAACATTTGGAATATTAACAGAACAAATAGACCATAATAAATTAGTTGATGAAGATGGAGACTTACATTTTTATATATCAAAGACTATATTTGAACCAATATTTTTTAGAGGTAATTCTTCAAGATGGTTGGTTTCTTATGGAGAACAATTTAAAGATGATACAATAGTTTATGCTTTAGATAATACTCAACAAGGAATACACACAATAAAAGACATTAAACAATTTTTAAAAAATAAGATATGAAACTACAATTAACAGCATACAAAAAAACATACACTATTGAAACTGAAAATGATGATTTATATATTAAGGAATACTTTGATATAATCATTGGCTTACTTATACAAGCAGGTTTCCATAAAGAAACAATAGATAGAACAATAATAGAATTATCTGACGAATTAAAAGAAGAACAAGATGCCTGATATAACAATGTGTAACGGAAAGAATTGTGATTTAGCTTCAACCTGTTATAGATACAAAGCTGAACCAAGTAGATACGGACAAACCTATTTTACTGAAGCACCTATTGAAGATGAACAATGTGATTATTATTGGGAAGTAGTTTAACAATAACCTTTTTAGTTTATTTTTAAATTGATAATAAAGTTTTTCAATTATGGAAGATAAAAGAAAATTAAACGGAGGGCATCCAAATAGCGGTCGCAAATCTAAAGCTGAAGAAGTTGCTTTAATAGAGAAGTTAACTCCATTAGAGCCTTTGGCTTTTGCTGCATTAGAGAAAGGATTAGAGCGCGGTGATTTTAAATTCACTCAACTGTTCTACAATTACTATGCAGGTAAACCACGTGAAACAAAAGACGTTACTTTAATTAGTGAACAGCCTATATTTGATATAAGCGATTTAGAAGACATTTAAGCAACGATAATGGAATTTATAATAACTACTGCTTTAAAGAAGTTATTGCGTCTTAAAAAGCGTATTAAAATTGTTAGAGGTGGTACATCTGCTTCTAAGACCTTTTCTATTTTGCCTATACTAATAGATAGGGCAATTAAGACACCCGATTTGGAAATTAGCGTAGTATCAGAATCAATACCACATTTACGCAGGGGTGCATTAAAAGACTTCTTAAAAATAATGATGGCACTTGGTAGATACAACGATAATCAATTTAACAAATCAACTTTAAAATATACTTTTGTTAATGGTAGTTATATTGAATTCTTTAGTGTTGACCAACCTGACAAACTTCGTGGAGCAAGACGTAATGTTTTATATGTTAACGAATGTAACAATGTAGACTTTGATTCTTACTACCAATTAGCTATTCGTACTTCAGGCGAGATATGGTTAGATTATAACCCGAGTAGTTTATTTTGGGTAGATAGGGAATTGTTAACTCAAGATGATGTTGATTTTATAACCTTAACCTATTTAGATAATGAAGCACTATCGGAAACAATAGTAAAGGAAATTGAATCAGCAAAAGAAAAAGCAAAGACTTCATCTTATTGGGAAAATTGGTGGCAGGTTTACGGACTTGGGCAAACAGGTTCATTAGAAGGGGTTTGTATTCCTGAATGGCAAGAGATTAACCTACCAACTGAAGCAAGACTATTATGTTATGGTATGGATTGGGGTTACAGCAATGACCCTACTTCTTTAATAGCTATGTACAAATATAATGATGCTTACATATTTGATGAGTTGATATATCAAAAAGGCTTATTAAATTCAGACATAAGCGATTTGCTTAAAACAAACGAAGTCAAGGATATTGTTTATGCCGATAGTGCTGAACCAAAATCAATAGCCGAGTTAAATAGTTACGGACATAATGTTTTACCTGTTACAAAAGGAAGGGATAGTATTGTATATGGTTTAAATTTAATTAATCAGAATAAGGTTTATGTAACTTCAAGAAGTAAGAACTTAATCAACGAACTTCAAAACTATATTTGGATGGTAGATAAGCAAGGCAATAAACTTAATAAACCTATTGACGCTTATAATCACGCAATAGATGCTATGCGTTACGCTATGACTTCACAATTAGAGAATCCACACAAAGGAAACTATTATATTTACTAATGACATACGCTGAAATAATTGCTACAATAGAATGTTATATCTATTTAACAACAAATCAAAATGTATTAATAGCTATGCCGAGAAACGTAGGCGAAATAAAGAAAATGAAAGCTATGTATGAGGTTGCTAAATTAAACGTAGCTTATATGTATCAGATTTAAAAAGTTAAAGTTTTGTTAATTTTTTTATAATTAGTTTGCAGGTTAAAATATTTTATTAATTTTACACCATCAAACAATAACAAATAGAAATTATGAAAGAATTATTATTTTTAATAGCAGAAAAAATTGTAACAGACAAAAGCGAAAATAACATATTGGCTTGTTTATCAATATTAAAACAAGAATTTGTAAATATGGGTTATTCAAATTACAATAGTAATACAATGGCAATAGATTCTTTAAAAATAGTTATGAAAACTTTATTAAATTTAAAAACAAATTAATTATGAGAACAATAACAGGAGTAGTATCAGCATCAGTTGCAATGTTAACTGAAAATTATTTAGTACAAATAGCATTTTGCTTATTAACCTTTTATCTTATTTACCGTGAACTTAAAAGCGATAAAGAACTGTCTGAATAACGGGATAACTATTTATCCAATAGTTGTAAACGATATTTACTTTGAAGGCAAAAGAAAAAAGAATTACGTTAAAATAGAAATCAACGTAAATGGTGCAAAGAAAATAGGAAGTGATAAATACAAACAAGATGAAACACTTACACAAAAGATACACGAGTTGTATGAAGTATTAAATTTAAAGTTAGTTTGATAGTTAATAGGGCGTGAGTTCAGCAGTCCACCCAATTACACGCTTCGTGGTGGTAATTAACTAAATTAAGGCAATCAGAAATGGTTGCTTTTTTTTTGTTTTATACAATTCTTAAGTTAATTAATTTTTAAAATAAAATATGAAAGTAGATATTAATATTCCTGATTCTTTAAATGAAATTACTTTACTTCAATATCAAAAGTTTGACAAACTTATAAAAGATAATGATGCAAGTGATTTTGTTAATCAGAAAACTATCGAAATATTTTGTGGAATAGATTTAAAAGATGTTGCTAAAATTAAAGTTACAGACGTTAACGAAATATTAGAACACCTTAATACAATACTACAACAAAGAACACCATTAAAAAATACTTTTAAATTATCAGGAGTTGAGTTTGGTTTTATTCCAAAACTTGAAGATATAACTGCAGGTGAGTTTATAGATTTAGAAAACTATTTAGGTGATGTTGAAACTTTGCATCAAGCAATGGCAGTTTTATTCAGACCAATTAAATCAAAAGTAAAAGGTTTATATACTATTCAGGAATACGAATCAAGCTACCAATATGCAGAGGTGATGAAATATATGCCTTTGGATGTTGCTTTAGGTGCTATGGTTTTTTTTTGGACTTTGCAGAAAGATTGCGTGAACGCTTTGACGGATTATATACAGAACGAAGTGGAACAATCGGAACAAGCGAAGCAGGTTTTGGCAAAAAGTGGGGTTGGTATCAGTCAATTTACGCAGCAGCTCAAGGGGATATACTCCGATTCGATGCAGTTACCAAACTTCCAATAACACAATTAATGATGTGGTTAATGTTTGAGAAAGAAAAAACCGAAATAGAAATTAAAAATTTAAAAAGAAATGGTATATAGAATTATAAAAGAAATTAAAGACGTGTTACTTGCTGAACCTTTTGTTAACACAGTAACGGAAGGAGATATATTTGAAATTGATTTAAACAAACAAACAATGTTTCCTTTGAGTCATATTATTATAAACCAAGCAACGCATCAGGGTAATGTATTATCTTTTAATATTACTGTTTTATTAATGGATGTTATAAACCAAAAAGACGATAGCAACAAAGTAGATATTTGGAACACACAATTACTTTTAGGCACAAGGGTTTTAAATAGATTGAACAGAGCAGATATTGCTTCTGACTTTTGGGAGTTAACAGGTCAACCTACTTACGAGCCATTTACAGAACGATTTGAGAACGATTTAGCAGGATGGGCAATTACTTTTGATGTATTAGTAAGAAACGATATTACTATCTGTTAATGGATAACAAAGAAACATACAAATATTTAAACGACTTTGCTAAATATGTAATTCAGCAGAGTAGAAGCAATTTAACAAAAGGAAATAGAAATAGCAGTAAAAGTTTATATAATAGTTTAGATAGTGAAATTGAAGTAAGTGCTAATAGTTTTCGTTTAGCTTTTTTAATGGAAGATTACGGAAAGTTTATTGACAAAGGTGTGCAAGGTTCAAATCCAAGCGGAATTAAAAAAGGAGTACAAAAAGCACCAAACAGCGAATATAGATTTAAAAGTAAATCAATACCAACAAAGGTTTTAGATAAGTGGGTAATTAAAAAGGGAATAGCACCAAGAAACAAATCAGGAAAGTTTTTAAGTCGTGAGGGGTTAAAATTTGCTATTGCTAAAAGCATTGCCTTACAAGGTATTAGACCAAGTTTATTTTTTACAAGACCATTTGAAGCAGCCTTTAAAAATTTACCTGATGAATTGGTTCAGGCATACGGATTAGACGTTGAACAATTTTTACAATATACAATTAATAAGAAATGAAAAAAATATTTATAAGAAGTCCGTATTTTATTGAAATAGATGAAGCAGGACAAACAGGTGCTAAAATAGAAATATTTTTATGGAATAAAGGAACTACCGAACCTATAATACCAAATTATACTTTAACTAAAAACATAGCAAGTGCTTCTCAAACTTTAATAGCTTGGAATGTAGCAAACTATGCAAAGGAATATATTGAGCCTATTGCACCTGTTAGCGTTTCAGTACCTACTGAAGAGAATGTAAATACTTGGTGTTATATGAAAATTAAAACATATAAATTAGTAAGTGTTACTGAAACTTTTATAGATACCGAAACCTTTGTTTGTTTTAATGGTTACACACAATATTTAGATGGATATAATCAAAGCAATACTGATACTGTAATTCCATTAGTAAATAATAATATTAAGTTAACTACATTTTCAGGTTATAATTATGTTAATGTTTGGATTGAAGATAATGAGGATTTTATATGGTCATCTACAACATCGGTTAGTTTTTTTACACCAACAAGCGAAGGCTTATGGAAATTGCCTTACAATTATGATACTTTTACTTTAGGAATCGGTATTGAAGTAATTTTTTCAATACAAACCGAACAATTATGCGAGGTTAAATATACTCCAATAACTTGTAAATTTATAAATAGATTTGGTGGTTGGCAGTTCTTAACCTTTTTTAAAGCTAATAGCAGCTCGATAGACGTAACTTCTAAAGATTTTGATACGTTACCTTCATCTATAAATTATAACGTCTTACAAGGCTCTAAAAAGATATTCAATTCACAAGGTAAACAAAAGATAAAATGTAACACAGGTTGGGTTGATGAAAATTACTTTGATTTAATACAAGATTTACTTTTAAGCGAAACTGTTTTATTAGATAATAAACCTGTAATAGTAAAAAGTCAAAGTTCAGAATACAAAACAATTTTAAAAGATAAGAATATAAACTACGAAATAGAATTTGAATATAACTTTGGGTTAATTAACGATGTAATATAAATGAAAGTAGCTTTATATATTAATACAAAAAAAGAGTACGACCCTTCTTTAGATTTAGTTATAGAAAGATTTGAAGATAGAATTTTAGCAGATGGCGGTACTTTTGAGGCATTTAATTGTTTAAAAAATCAAGTAGATTCTTTAGGCGGTGTAAATGGAGTTGCCTTAAATACTATAACTGATTTTGCTGCAAGAGTATTAGCTGATGGCGGTGTATTTGAATCAGAAAATTGTTTACTAAATACAATAAACGATTTAGGTGGTGTGGTTCCTGCAGTAGCCGAAAAGGATTTTGTTCGCAGAATAGAATTATTTCAAGATGAAAAGATTTCTTTAACTTCATCTATACAAAACGTGAACGATATATCAAAAGTATTTACGGATTACTCGCAAAGTTTTACAATTCCTGCAAGTGATAACAACAACGAAATATTTAGACATTGGTACGAAAATAGTTTAGACAACGGATTTGACCAACGCAGAAGATACGATGGGTACATAGAACTTGATACACAATTATTTCGTACAGGTAAATGGCAGTTAGAAAGTGCTACAATAAAAAACAATAGAATAGAAGATTATAAGATAACTTTCTATGGTGAATTAAAATCTTTAACCGATAAATTTAGTGAAGATAAATTAAACGATGTACAGGAAATAAATGATTATACTATTGCTTACAACGGAACAAACGTAAGAAGTTTAGTTACTACTGCTGCTCCACAAAATGTTATGTTTCCATTAATTACTTCTGATAGAGTTTGGCAGTACGGTGTAGGAGGTGCAACTGATATTTCAACAAGTGGCGGTGCAATTAATTTTAATGAATTATACCCTGCTATAAAAGTTTCAAAAGTTTTAGATGCTATTGCTGACAAATATAATATAACTTTTAGTGGTAGCTTTTTAAGTCAACAAAAATTTAATAAGGCTTATTTATGGTTAAAAGGAAACGATTCAAGACGATTTGTTTCTACAACACAAAGAAAACAACTTTTATTTAATAATAATAATACATATTTACCACAAGTTTTTAATATTGAAAACAACACATATAATTTAGTTAATAGTTCAAATGTTGCAGTAGGCGGTGGATTTTATGCACAACAATCTAATTTTAGAATAGTAATAAATTTTCCTACAGTTGTAGAACATAGAATATTTATATATAGAGATGGTGATTTATATACTACTTTACAATATAATTCTAATAGTACAACACAAAATTTTAATTTTACAAATCGTGAGGGTGCTTTTACATTTTTTATTGAATGTTTTACACCAACTACATATACTTATACTTATTCATTTTCATATACAAGGTGGAGATTGACTACTCCTCCATCTACAACTTTCCCAACAGTTACTTTAGGTTCAAGTAGCGGAAATTTAAACGATAATCTTAATTTATTAAATTATATGCCTGATATTAAGGTGTCTGATTTTTTGAGCGGAATATTAAAGATGTTTAATCTTACTGCTTTTAGTACCGATGGAATTAACTTTACATTAGAGCAGTTGGAGAATTGGTATTATTTAGGTGGTATAAAAGATTTCAGTGGATATTGCACAACTGATTTAGATTTCAATAGAATTAAACCATATAAGAAAATCAACTTTGAATATGAAAAAAGCGAGAATCTTTTAAGTAGAAACTTTTTTACTACAAACTCAAGAGAGTACGGAAATTTGAGCTCTACTTTTAATACTGATGGCTCTGATTATTCTATTAAGTTACCATTTGAAAATTTATTATTCAATAAGTTTACAGGTACTAATTTACAAGTTGGATATGCTTTAAAGTCAGACTTAAATCCTTATGCACCAAAACCGATTATTTTATATTTCACTGAAAGAAAATCAGGAACATTATTTATTAATAACGGAAGTGGAGCAACAAACATATCAAATTTTAATGTATTTGGACAAGATTGTATTGATACTGCTGATTTAACAAAAAACAGTTTGAATTGGGGTTATGAAATTAGTTCTTATTTTTTAGAGCCGATTAATAGTTCATTATTTCAAAATTATTATTTAGCTTACTTAAATAACCTATATGCTTTAAAATCAAGAATGGTAAAAGTTAAAATGCGTTTGCCTTATTTAGAATTATTAAATTTAAGGTTAAACGATAGAATTGTTATTCGTGATAAAAGATATATTATAAACCAATACACAACTGATTTAACAACCTTTGAAAGCGACTTTGAATTAATACAAGATTTTAGAACTATTAATTTTGACAATAGCACTTTAAGACGTATAGATAATCAAGCAGTTATATTTGATGTGTTTACAACTTCAAAAGATCCTTTAACTTGGACTATTGCTGAAGACGTCGATAGTATGATAACAGGAATTTCTTTTAATGAATTAGGTGTTAAAATAGAAGTTAAACCAAACGTGAGCGGTTTAGAAAGAAACGCTTCAATAACAAGTAATAACAATGATTTAATAGCAATTATACAAGATGCTTAAATTAATATTAGAAATGCTTCCGTTGTTAAAAAATGACAGCGAAGCGATTGCAATAGCAAAAGGAAAATATAAAATGCCCGAAAACTTTAAAGAATTAAAACAAACGATAAAATGGCAATTACAAAGACAATAGAAATAGACGTAAATAGTCAAGGTGCTACAAGCGGAATAAATAACATTACCAATTCTATTGAGCAAACTGACAAAGCAACTCAATCTTTAAGAAGTCAATTAAGACAAGCACAAGCAGACGTAGCAGAGTTATCTGATAAATTTGGTGCTACTTCTAAAGAAGCTATTGAAGCAGCTAAACGTGCAGGACAATTAAAAGACGCTATTGGAGATGCAAAAGCATTAACTGATGCGTTTAACCCTGATGCTAAATTTAGTGCTTTATCGGGTTCTTTAGGTGGTGTAGCAAGTGGATTTAGTGCGGTTGAAGGTAGTTTAGCTTTAGCAGGAGTACAAAGTGAAAACTTACAGGAAACAATGGTAAGGCTTCAGGCTGCTATGGCACTTTCACAAGGTTTACAAGGTTTGGGTGAAAGTATAGATAGCTTTAAACAAATGGGTGCTGTTGCTAAAAACGCATTAGCAGGAATAAGAACAGGAATAGCTGCAACGGGAATAGGTATTTTATTAGTTGCATTGGGTGCTATTGTAGCTTATTGGGATGACATTAAAGAAGCGGTTGGCGGTGTAAGTAGTGAGCAAGAAAACTTGAATGTTTTGGCTCAAACAAATTTAGAAGCCGAGCAAGGAAAATTAGATGCAATAGGCGGTCAAGATAATATTTTAAAACTACAAGGAAAATCAGAGAAAGAAATATTAAAATTAAAACTTGCACAAACAGACCAAGTTATAAAAGCATCTGAAATTCAAATTGAGCAGTCAATAGCAACTACAAAAGCACAAACTGAAGCAGCTAAAAGAAATCAAGATATATTAGCAGGAGTATTAAAATTCCTTTCTATACCATTAACAATGATTTTAAAAACAGTTGACGCTGTTGGTTCTGCTTTAGGTAAAGATTTTGGATTAGAAGATAAAGTATTTAAAGGAATATCTTCGTTAGTTTTTGACCCTAAAGAAACTCAAGCCGAAGGTGATAAAGTTGTAGCCGAACAAAGAAAGGCTTTAGATAAATTAAAAAACGACAGAGCAGGTTTACAACTATCAGTAAACAATATTGACAACCAAGCAAATAAAGAAGCTGCTGATAAAAGAAAGGTAGCTAACGACAAGGCTATACAAAGCGAAAAAGACAAAGCAGATGCTTTAGAACGTATTAGACAAGGCGAAATTGATACCGAAGCAGAACGTAGAGCAGAAGAATTAAGACAAGTACAAGAGCAATATAAATTATTAATTGCTGAAGCTGAAAAATATTATGGTAAAAATTCTGAAAAAGTTTTATCTTTAAAAGAAGCACAACGTACAAAAGAAAAAGAGTTAGCTGATAAATTTAAAGAAGAAGATAAAGTTAAAGAAGAAGAATATTGGATTGCTGAATCAGAAAAAGCTATTGCAAGAGATGAAGAAGCGAAGAAAAAAAGAGAAGCTGATGCTGCTGAAGAAATAGCATTTCAAAAAGCAAAAGATGATGCTATTGCAAGTTCAAAACAAAACTTAACAAATATCATATCAGGATTAGAAGAAACAGGATTAGCAAAAACAAAAGCAGGTCAAGGATTGTCAAAAGCTATTGCTTTAACTCAAATTGGAATTGATAGTGCGGTTGCAATTTCAAAAGCATCTACTTTGGCAAATGCAGAAGGTGTTGCTGCTCAATTAGCGTTTCCTATGGCTCCGGGAATTGGTACTGCAGCAAGGATAATATCATACGCATCAACAGCTTTATCAGTTGTTTCTAACATAGCAAGAGCAAAAAAATTATTATCAAGTGGTGGTTCATCTTCGGGCGGAAGTTCGGGTGGTGGTGGTTCTGCTCCAACAGGTGGCGGTGCTCCTGCTCCTCAATTTAACGTTGTAGGAAATAGCGGTGTTAATCAAATTGCTCAAACATTAGGTGCTCAACAACCTGTTCAGGCTTATGTGGTAGCTTCAAACGTAACTACTCAACAAAGTTTGGATAGAAACATTGTAGCAAACGCTTCACTTGGATAGTATAAACAAATTTGTTTACAAAAAACAATTTAATAAATAATTAATTTTTAAAATAAAACAAAATGAATTTAATAGAACTTATTATAGATGACAAAGAAGATATGCAAGGTGTAGAAGCTATTTCGATAGTTGAATCACCTGCTATTGAATCTGACTTTGTAGCCTTAAAATCTGAAGAGGTTAAACTTGCTGAAGTAGATAAAGAGAAACGTATTTTAATGGGTGCGGTATTAATACCTGAAAAGCCGATTTACAGACGTAATGGCGAAGATGAGTATTATATATATTTTTCAAAAGATACAGTCGTAAAAGCGTCGCAGTTGTTTTTAAAGAAAGGAAATCAAGGCAACTCAACATTAGAACACTCAAAATCTATCGAGGGTTTAACAGTTGTTGAAAGTTGGATAGTTGAAGATTTAACAAAAGACAAAAGTGCTTTATATAATTTAAGCGTTCCTATTGGTACTTGGATGGCAAGTGTAAAAGTAGATAACGATGAAATTTGGAACGATTACGTTAAAACAGGCAAGGTAAAAGGTTTCAGTCTTGAAGGTCATTTTGCAGACCAATTAGAAAAGAAAAAAGAATTGTCAAAGGTACTTACTGAAGATGAAGTATTAGTTGAAAAAATAAAAGAAATACTTAAAAACGTATAATGAAAAATACATCTTTTAAAGTTCACGTTCAAGAAGCATCTCAAACAGAAGTTGATGATGTAAACATTGAGCAAGGTGCTATGCTTGTAACTGATGAAGCCTTATTTATGGGTTTCAATGGCGCACAAGTTAGAGTGTACCCTCCGCAATCAGCTAATATGGGTTTGGGTTGGGCAAGATACGATGATACACAATATACAAGCGTTTCACCTTTTAATTTTACTACAACCGCTTTTACAATTCCAAATAATAAAGGTTTTGTAATTGATACAAATATAAATTCTGCAATAGATTATTATGCAGGTAACAAATTAAGAGCAGAGTTTGAAAACGATGTATATATAATTACAATAGCATTTAAAGCACAAATAAGCAACGCAAACGGACACGTTGATATTTACTTTGAAGGCGGTAATGGAACTCCTTACGAAAGATTACGTGACGTTGTAACATTCCCAAAAGGAAACAATCAAGAGCATACATACGCAAAAACCTTTCAATATTATGCTGATGAAGATGTAGTTGCAAATGGATTAACTATTAAAATGAAAGCAAGTCACTCGGGTCATATACACGATGTAATTTATTTTATTCAAAGAACACAAAATAATAAATACTAATATGAGCAAACAAACAAAAAGCAGAACAAGTCCAAAGGGTGGAAACAGAGCGTGTCTTTGTCAAGACAGCACGTATAGTAAAGAATGTTGTAACGGAGATTTACAAAATCAAGGAATTGGTTCAACAGTAGGTCAAAATTCAAATACAACAATAACAAACATTGATGGAACAAGAACAATAGTTTCTAACAATAGTTAATGTTAAAAATATAACAAAAATTTATAATAGTAATTTTAAAACAAAAATAGAATGGGTACTTTAAAATCAATCGGGAACAAATTATTTAAAACAGAATTAGCTACTCAAAAAGTTGAATTGGGTTTAGTTGATGATATTAACAAAGCAAGATTAGAAAATGACAATGTTGAAAATTCATTAATTGACGAAATTACAAAAGGAGTTAATGTTTTAGAAAATGGAACTAAAATAATTGATAAAGCTATATTAAGTTCTAAAAATGTTATTGAACAAATTGATAAAGCAAGAGTTATGGCAAAAGATTTAGGTATTGATTTACCAACAAATCTTGATTCTTCTTATAAATATTATCAAGAAAGTATTAAAAAATATACTTTAATGAAAAATACTATTTCTGCTTTTAGTTCTAAAGTTAAATCTATATAATAATTAAATTAAATATAAATGTCAAACGTAATTAACCAAATTAAAACCTTATTGGGAATGGAAGTAAAACTTGCTCAAATGGCTTTAGAAAATGGTACTATTATCGAAGCTGAAGTATTTGAAGCAGGTGCAAGTGTTTTCATCGTAAACGAAGAAGATAGAATTGCTTTACCTGTTGGAGAATATAAGTTAGAAGATGGTATGATTTTAATTGTAGCCGAAGAAGGTATTATTGCTGAAATCAAAGAAGCTGTTGTTGAAGAGGAAACTCCTGAAGCAGAAGTAGAAGTTGAAGTAGAGCAAGAAATGACTGAAGTAAAAGAACCTAAAAGAGTAATTGAATCAGTTACTAAAGAAATGTTCTTTGCTGAAATTGATTCTTTGAAAAAAGAAATCGAAGCACTTAAATTAGCTAAAGAAGAAGTAGTTGTTGAAGCAGTAGAATTATCTGCTGAACCATTAACTCACAACCCTGAAGCTACAACTAAAAGAGAATTAAATACTTATTCTCAAAACAGAACAAAAACAACTTTTGATACAGTATTAAACAAAATTTCAAACTTTAAATAATTAAAAATGGCTACTACAACATCTATTACAACTACTTATGCAGGTCAGTTTGCAGGAAAATATATTTCTGCTGCTTTATTATCTGCAACTACTATCGAAAACGGTGGTATTGAAGTAAAACCAAACGTAAAGTATAAAGAAGTTATCAAAAAATTAGCAACTAACGATTTAGTTAAAAACGCTACTTGTGATTTTGATGCAACTTCTACTGTTACTTTAACTGAAAGAATCCTTCAACCTGAAGAATTCCAAATCAATTTATCTTTATGTAAGAAAGACTTCCGTTCAGATTGGGAAGCTATCCAAATGGGATATTCTGCATTTGATACATTACCTCCATCTTTCCAAGATTTCTTATTAGCACACGTTGCTGCAAAAGCTGCTCAAAACAATGAAGTATCTATTTGGAGAGGTGTTAACGCAACTGCAGGTCAATTCGACGGATTAGTTACTTTAGCTACTGCTGATGCAACTGTTATCGACGTAGCAGGTGAAGCGGTTACTGCTGCTAACGTAATTGCTGAAATGGGTTCTGTTATCGATGCTATCCCTTCTGCTTTATACGGACAAGAAGATTTATATCTTTATGTTTCTCAAAATGTTGCTCGTGCTTACGTTCGTGCTTTAGGTGGATTTGCTGCTTCAGGATTAGGGGCGAATGGTACTAACACAATGGGTACACAATGGTTTAACAACGGAAGTTTAACTTTTGACGGAGTTAAAATCTTTGTTGCTAACGGATTAGCTGACAACTATATGATGGCTGCTCAAAAATCTAACTTATACTTCGGAACAGGCTTATTAGCTGACCACAATGAAGTGAAAGTGATTGATATGGCAGACCTTGATGGTTCTCAAAATGTAAGAATCGTTATGAGATTTACAGCAGGTGTACAATACGGAATCGGTTCTGATATCGTTCTTTACACTCCTGCATAATTCATTGAATAACAAACTATAAAGGGGTGGTGCAATAAACACCGCCCTTTTTTTTAATAACACATAAAATATAAACAAATGGCTTGTGATTTAGGATTTGGTAGAATCGAACCTTGCAAAGATTCAGTAGGTGGATTGAAAGCGGTTTATTTCGTAAACTATGGCGATGCGACAGGATATACTTATGATGTAACAAACACAGATGTGATTGATGCAGTAACAGGTACTCCAACCGCTTACAAATACGATTTAAAAGGCGCTTCAACATTTACACAAAATGTAAATAGCTCACGTGAAAATGGAACAACATTTTTCGAGCAAGTATTGGAATTAACATTTAAGAAATTAAGTATTAAAGACCACAAAGAATTGAAATTAATGGCTTATGGACGTCCACAAGTTATTGTAGAAGATAACAACGGAAACTTCTTTTATTCAGGTTTAGAACACGGAATGGATGTTACAGGTGGTACTATCGTAACAGGTGGTGCTTTTGGTGACTTATCAGGATATACTTTAACTTTAACAGGAATGGAACAAGTACCTGCTAACTTTATTGGAGATACATTAACTGCTGCAGGATTTACAGTAGTTGCGGGTTCTTAATTAAAATTTATTTTTTTTTACTGAAATTGGGTAGCTTTTTAAGTTACCCTTTTTTTATTTATACAAAAACAAAGATTGTTTATTTTTAAATAAAAACAATGATAATTCTAAAAGAGTTAAATACTGCTCAAAACTTATATGCTACTATTGATGGTGTAGAAGCTGACGCTATTGTTTTAAGAGATGAAGAAACTAATACAGAAGAAACTATTGTTTGCGTATTTTCGATTGATAAATATTACGCAGTTACTAACTTGGTATTTCCGATAATAGAAAATAAATTCTACACTTTAACAATTTTAAACGGAACTGATGTAGTTTATAAAGATAAGATATTTTGCACAAATCAAATAATTGAAGAATTTAGTATAAACAATAATGTTTACACGCAAAGAACTTCTGATAACGAATACATAATTTATGAATAACGTACACATTTTAAGTTTAAATGCTTATAATTCGCCTGTAATTACTGAATCTAAAAATAAAGATTTTGTTGAATACGGAGAAGATAACAACTATTTTCAATACTTAATAGATAGGTTTTTATATTCAAATACAAACCACGCTATTATAACAGGTGTTTCTAATATGATTTATGGGAAGGGTCTTGACGCTACCGATTCAAATAGAAAGCCTAACGAGTATGCACAAATGGTTTCTATTGTTAAAAAAGATTGTTTGCGTAAAGTTGCATTAGAGCGTAAACTTCTTGGAATGGCTTCAATGCAAGTTATTTATTTAAACGGAAAGGTAAAATCAGTTGAGCATTTTCCGATGCACACTTTAAGAGCAGAAAAATGTAATGACAAAGGCGAAATTGAAGCGTGGTTTTACCACCACGATTGGGCAAATTACAGAAAGGGAGATGTTTTAAAACGTATTCCTGCCTTTGGTTTTGGAAACGGAAGAGAAGTTGAATTATATATTATTAAGCCTTATATTTCAGGTTACCATTATTACACTCCGATAGATTATTCGGGTGCGTTACCTTATGCAATGTTAGAGCAAGAGATTTCTGATTACTTGATTAACGATGTAATGAACGGATTTAGCGGTACTAAAGTAATTAACTTTAATAACAATATTCCGCCTGAAGAAAAAAGACAAGAAGTTGCAAACGATGTTAAACGTAAATTAACAGGTAGTAAAGGCGACAAAGTAATTGTATCTTTTAACGCAAGTGCTGAAAACAAAACCACAGTTGATGATATTCCTTTAAACGATGCTCCTGCTCACTATGAGTATTTAGCAAAAGAATGTTTTGAAAAACTAATTGTAGGGCATAGAGTTACAAGTCCGATGCTTTTAGGGATTAGAGATACAGGCGGTGGATTAGGAAATAATGCTGATGAAATTGAAACTGCTACACGTTTATTTGACAATATTGTAATCAGACCATACCAATTAGAAATCATTGAAGCTATTGATGAAATACTATCTATAAACGGAATCGCTTTAAACCTATATTTTAAGACGATACAGCCACTTGATTTTATAGACGTAAATACTCTTAACGCAGAAACAAACGAAGAGGAAACAGGTGTTAAAATGAGCAAGGTTTGTTGTTCTACTGAAGATTCTTTAGATGATGAAACAGCACAAAGTTTGATTGACTTGGGTGAACTTGAAAATGAAAATTGGTTATTGATTGATGAAAGCGAAGTTGACTATGACAATGATGATACTGAAAATGAATTATTAAGCAATGAACCAAAACAAAGTTTACTATCTAAAATTTATAATTTTGTAAGTACGGGAACAGCAAGACCAAACGCAAAATCTGACCAAGATGAAAACATTGATGGTATTCGTTTTATAACACGTTACGTTTATGCAGGGGAAACCTCTTCTAATAGTAGATTGTTTTGCAAAAAAATGACACAAGTTGACAAGGTATATCGTAAAGAAGATATTTTAAGAATGTCTGAACAAGCAGTAAACAAAGGTTGGGGTCCACGTGGTGCTGATACATATTCAATATGGCTTTACAAAGGCGGTGGAGCGTGTCACCATAGATGGAATAAAAGAGTTTATGCAAGTTTTGAAGGGGTTAATATTGACGTTAATTCACCAAGAGCAAGAATAATAGCAGGTCGTACAGCTGAAAAATACGGATATACAATTAAGAATCCTGAATTGGTTTCACAGCGTCCGATAGATATGCCGAACAAAGGATTTTTACCTAAAAACAATTAAAAAATGGCTTACGCATTATTAATAAGTACAGACGATGTAAAAAGGTTTACAATACTAAATGGAAATTTAGATGTAGATGATTTTATTCAATATATAAAAATAGCACAAGATATAACTATCCAAAACTATTTAGGAACTGATTTATATAATAAGTTTCAAACATTGATTATAAGTGGGGATATTAATTTAAACGCAAATCTTATATATAAAAATCTTTTAACGGACTATATCAAGCCTATGTTGATTCATTTTGCAATGGTTCAGTATTTACCTTTTGCAGCTTATACAATAGCTAATAAAGGAGTATTTAAACATACTGCTGAAAACTCTACAAGTGTAGAAAAAAACGAAATAGATTACTTGGTTGAGAAGGAACGTGATATTGCTCAACACTATACTCAAAGATTCATAGATTTTATGTGTTTTAATAATCAAAATTTTCCTGAATATAATAGTAACTCAAATGGCGATATGTACCCTGACACAGATAACTTCTTTGGAAGTTGGGTGTTATAAGAAAACAAGAAAAAAAGTAGGCAGTTATAATAAACCAAAACAAGAAAACAAAAAGAAATTAGAACTATTTTTAAGTAAATATGACAAATAATATAAATTGGGGGCAAGGTACAAACAACAATGATATTTATTGGGGTCAAGGTGCTGTTAGTAACGATATAAGTTGGGGTTCTGCTTATTCGGTAAGTTGGAGTGGTGAAACTGAAATTGTAGGAAACGAAATTGAAGCAGTTATAAATTTTATTGCAAGAGTTACTACTGATAGTGGAACCTTTGAAGCAAAACAATGTTTAATTAATAATATAGAAAATATATAATATGAGTTTATTTGAAAGTGCAAGTTTGGTAGTAACTCCAAACGGAACAAAAGCATCGAAGTTATACGCTATAAAACCAACCGATGGAAGTGGCGATTTAACTGTAACAAGAGCAAC
>Ga0209107_10000332_pt1 | contig 28267 bp, 24 predicted proteins | sample LakErihyJuly2011_2_FD_187460 | JGI IMG/M metagenome (GOLD analysis project Ga0209107, IMG submission 187460) | Freshwater microbial communities from dead zone in Lake Erie, Canada - CCB hypolimnion July 2011 (SPAdes) (version 2) | ecosystem: Environmental > Aquatic > Freshwater > Lentic >...
CTGTCGGTGTGGGGCGAGGGCCTGGCCGACGAACAACTGCGCCGTTTCAAGGCCGACCCGGCCCGTCGCGGCCAGGTCTGCGATGTGGGCCTGTGGCGCTACAGCCGTCACCCCAACTACTTTTTCGAGTGCGTGCACTGGCTGGCCTACATCCCCCTGGCGCTGGGCGGCAGCCTGTGGGGCTGGTCGCTGATCGCTCCAGCGGTCATGGTGCTGCTGCTGCTGAAGATCTCAGGGGTGCCCCTGCTGGAAGCCGAGATGGCCGCGCGCAAACCTGGCTACGCCGAGTACATGGAGCGCACCAGCATGCTGCTGCCCTGGCCGCCGCGGCGCCCGTGACGCCCGTGACGCCACCCCTCATCTTGCACACCCTGCATCCAACCCTGGATGGACTGCGTAAGGCCTGACATCCCTGGAGGAGCCTGAACCATGTTGTTTGCCATCGAATGGGCCGAAAACGGCCTGCTGCCCGACACCGTCATCCGCGCTGGCATGCGCCGCCTGATGGCGCAACGCCTGGCCGCCCACCACGACCAGCCCCCGTCGCGCCGCACCGAGGCCTTCCGCGACTTCGTGGCCGACCTCAAAAACAGCCCCATCGCCATCCACACGCACGACGCCAACGTGCAGCACTACGAAGTGCCTGCGCAGTTCTTCCACCTGCACCTGGGTCCGCGCCTGAAGTATTCGTGCTGCTGGTACGAGCGCGGCAACGAGACCTTGGCCCAGGCCGAAGAAGCGATGATGCGCATCTACGCCGAACGCGCCCAGCTGGACAAGCTGAAAGCCGGCGACCGCGTGCTGGACCTGGGTTGCGGCTGGGGCTCGCTGAGCCTGTGGCTGGCCGAGCACTACCCGCACCTGGACATCGTTGGCTTCAGCAACTCGCATGGCCAGCGCGAATTCATCGAGGGCCGTGCGCGCGAGCGTGGCCTCCAAAACCTGCGCATCGTCACCGGCAACGTCGCCACCGATCCCATGCCGGCCGATGCCCTGAAGGGCGGCTTCCAGCGCGTCATCTCCATCGAGATGTTCGAGCACATGCGCAACTACCAGCTGCTGCTCAAGAAGGTGCGCGGCTGGATGACCGACGACGCCAAGCTCTTCGTGCACATCTTCGCCCACCCCACCCTGGCCTACCCGTACGAGGTCAAGGACAAGAGCGACTGGATGACGCAGTACTTTTTCCTCGGCGGCATCATGCCCAACGAGCACCTGCTGGCGCAGTTCCAGGACGACATGAAGCTGTCCAACCAGTGGTGGGTCGATGGCACCCACTACCAAAAGACGGCCGAGCATTGGCTGCAGGGCATGGACGGCAACAAGGCCGCCGTGCTGGCCACCTTCCAGCAGTGCTATGGCGACGACGCCGAGCGCTGGGTGCAACGCTGGCGCATGTTCTACATGGCCGTGGCCGAGTTCTTCGGCTACCAGCACGGCAGCGAGTGGGGTGTGACCCACCTGCTGTTCGACGCACGCTGAGGGCATCGGCATGAAGCTGATCAACCAAGTCCGCCTGCTCGCCGTGGTGGTGGCGGGCACGCTGCTGGGGTGTGAAGCCGTGCAAGCCGAAACCGTGCTCGGCTTCGCGCGTGACGCCACCTCGCAGCGCTTCCTCTACACCGAGGTGCACGAGTTCAAACGCGGCAGCGATGGCGAGGTGCAAACCGCCACCACGCGCTACTACGACCCGCAAGGCCGCGAGATGGCGCGCAAGTCGCTGGACTACCGCGCCAACCGCTACATCCCGCTCTACAAGACGGAGATGCCGGCGCAACGCTACAGCGAAGGCATCAGCGGCAACGGCGACCCGGTGGAGGTGTTCAAGCAGGACCAGGGCAAGGAGACCCGCAAGGCCCTGGCGCGCGACAGCGGCCTGGAAGCGGCCGACTCCGGCTTCAACCACCTGCTGCTCGACCAGCTGCCGCAGTTGCGCAAGGGCGAGACCGTGAGCTTCAAGCTCATCGTGGCCGGCAACACCGACCGCTTCCGCTTCCGCGCACGCAAGGTGGCCGATGTCCAGATCGAGCAGGAGGCGGGCGTCCAGCTGCGCGTGGAGCCCGACTCGCTGCTGCGCCTGCTGGTCAGCCCCATCGACATCGTCTACGACGCCAAGGGCACGCGGATGCTGAGCTATGTGGGCGTGTCCAACGTCATCGACCCGGCCAGCGCTCAGGTCTACAAGCAGGTCCGCATCAGCTACACAGGCCCGGTGCCGTCCGAGGCCCGCTGGCCAGCGCGCACGGCAGCCACGGGCACGGCCACGCCCTGAGCCCGCTCCCGCCCGGCCCAGCGCACCAGCTTGGCGTAGAGGTCTTCGACCGAGATGGGTTTGGAGACGTGGTCGTTCATGCCCGCGTCCAGCACCTTCTGGCGGTCGGACACCATCGCATTGGCCGTCATGGCGATGATGGGCAGGCCCTTCCAGCGGGCGTCCGCACGGATGCAGCGCGTGGCGGTGTAGCCGTCCATGCCGGGCATCTGGCAGTCCATCAGGATGCAATCGACGCGTTGGTGGGCCATGTCAGTCATGTCCGCCAGCAGTGCCAGCACCTCGTGGCCATTGGATGCGACCGTCACGCGGATGCCCACGCGCTCCAGCAAGGCCACGGCCAGCTCCTGGTTGACCTCGTTGTCTTCGGCCAGCAGCACGCGCACCCCGGCCAGCTCGGGCGGGGCATCGGGCAGGGGCAGGTGGCCCAAGGCACCGCCCTGCCCCCCCAGGCGCTGGCTGTGCCCGTCGCCGGTGCGGGCCAGGTCCAGCGGGTAGCGCAGGCTGAAGCCGAAGGTGCTGCCTTGGCCCGACTGGCTGCTCACGTCGATCTCGCCGCCCATCATCGCCACCAGCTGGCGGCTGATGGCCAGCCCCAGGCCCGTGCCGCCAAAATGCCGTGAGGTCGAACTGTCGCCCTGGCTGAACGGCCGGAACAAGCGGGCAAGCTGCTCGGGCGTCATGCCCACGCCGGTGTCGCGCACGTCGAAGCGCAAGGTGGCCTCGCTCGGGCTTTGCGCCAGCACCTGCACGCTCAGCTTGACCTGCCCTTGCGCGGTGAACTTCACCGCATTGCCCACCAGGTTGACCAGCACCTGCTGAAGCCGCAAGGGGTCGCCCATCAGGCGGATCGGCGCATCGGAGGCCACGGTGAAGCTCAGCACCAGGCCCTTCTCACGCGCCTTGACGCCGACCACGTCCAGCAGGCTGTCGAGCACATCGGTCAGGGAAAAAGGCGTTTGCTCCAGGTCGAGCTTGCCGGCCTCGATCTTGGAGAAATCCAGGATGTCATTGAGGATGCCCAGCAGCAGGCGCGCCGCCGTGCTGACGCGCTGGATGTAGCCGCGCTGGGGCTCGGCCATGCCGCTGTGCAGGGCCAGGTCGCTCATGCCGATGATGGCGTTCATGGGCGTGCGGATCTCGTGGCTGACATTGGCCAGGAACTCGCCCTTGGCGGCATTGGCCAGCTCGGCGGCTTCCTTGTCCACGGCCAGCTGCTGGCTGCGCTGCTCGGTGGCCTGGCGCTTGGCGATTTCTTCCTGCAGCGACACCCGCATGCCGTTGATGGCATCGGCGAGCACGTCGATTTCATCGGCCTGCCCGGGCTGCACCCGAGGCCTGCGCCCCAGCTGCAAAGGGCGGTCCAGCTGGTCCAGCGTCAGCTCGGACGCGTAACGCGCCACCTGCTGCAGGTGGCGCAGGATGAGCAGGCGCATGCCGATCACGATGGCCAGGGCCAGCACGGCCGAGCGCAACAGCTCCGTCAGGAAGACCGTCAAGGCAATGTCGCGCAAGCGGCCATGCAGCCCCGACAGCGAGACCTCGACCGTCAATTGCCCGATCACCTGGCCACGGCCTGTGACCTCGTCAGGCCGAACCAGGTCGTAGCGGCGCGACACCACCTGGGGCAACCAGGCGCTGTCGTTGGGCGAGGCCCGCTGGCCGATGGGCGCCACCTGGAAAGGCATGTCGCCCGTGATGGCGGCATGGCTGACGTCCGGCTGGCTGGCGATGCCCGCCAGCTGCTGCTGGATCAGGCCTTCGTCGAGTTGCCAGACGTCGGCCGTCAGGGCCGGCACCTGGGTGGTGCCGATGACACGCAAGCCCTCGTGGATGGCCTGCAGCCCCTCCCGGTAAGCCGTGTAGAGCTGGTAGCCCCCGGCCAGCAAGGCGATCAACAGGCTGGTGCTCAGCACCTGCACCGTGATGCGCCGGGAAATGGAGGTGCCGATTTTCATGGTTGCTGCGCCCGCTGGAATTCGGCCAGCATGCGCCGGTACTGCCCGCTGGCCATCAGCGTTTGCAGGCCCTTTTCGAAGACCACGGACAGGCGCTGCCCATCGGGGTGAACCTTGGAGAAACTCAACCAGAAGCTGTCCGTGTTGAGCGCGCCCACCCGCTGGACCTTGCCTTGCAGCTCGGGCATGTGCTGCAGGTGGTGTTGCGCGGGCAAGGTGTTGACGAGGATGTAGTCCACGCGGCCACCCGCCAGCATGCGCAGCAGGTTGGCGTCAGACACCGCCACATGGCGGCGGATGCCGGGGTGGCGCATGAACTCGGTCGGGTAGGTGTAACCCACGGTGATGCCGACCGCGTGGCCAACCAGATCGGCCAGGGCGGCCTCTCGGCCAGGCACGCCGCTGCGGGCGAAGATGCCCAGTTCCTCGCGGAACAAGGGCGTGGCGTGCCAGTGGAAGCTGTCGCTGTTGGCCGCCGTGCGCGTGGTGTCGAAACACCCGACCAGGCGCCCAATCTCAGCGTCGTGCAGACAACGGGAAAATGGCAACACCTTGAACTGCACCTGCACGCCCTGCGTCTGGAAAGCCGCACGGACCAGCCGCGGCGCCAAGCCCTGCGGCTCGGCCTGACCGGCCACCGCGTAAGAGTACGGCGCCCAGTCGTCCTCGGCGCCCACCGTGATGGTTTCGGCGTGCAGGGGTGCGAGCAGGCCTGCGCTCCACGCACATGCGAACACCCACAACCAGACGACGCGCATCACCACCTCCAGTGGGCAATGTAGCGCCGATCGGCCCATGGGCCATCGGTTGATTCACCCGTTTGACCGATGAATCACGGCCTTTCCTGGCCGTACAGGACGGTCTGCACCACGCCGGCGCGGAAACGCACCGTGGCGGTGAGGAAACCCGGGCCGCGCTCGTAGAGCCAGTCTTCGATGGGGACGCACGGCGCCACGCGGGCCGCGATGTGGTCGGGCAAAGGCTGCAGGCGGCCGGCCACGTACACCGGCGCGCATTGGCTGTCTTTGAGGGCGGGCTGTCCGCAGCGGCGCAACACGCTCAGGCGGGAGTCGCCTTCCGAGACGATCTCGCCATTGCAGCGCAGCGATTCGGCATGCGCCTGGCCGGGCACCGACACGCCCACCCCCAGCCCCCACAGCCAAAGCGCAGACCACGTCAGACGACAAACCTTGCGGCAGAGCACACCCATGCACACAGCGTAACGCAGGCCAGCCTGCACGTCGATAAGATGGGGCCTTGCCCGCACCCGACACGGACCCACCATGGCTCGCATCACACCCTCCGTCCTGCTGACCGCGCTCGCACTGGCCGCCGTCAGCCCACTGGCTGGCGCCCAGGCCTACACGCAATCGGCCACGGAGCTGCGCTTGGGCCCTGGCACGGACTGGACCATCGTCACCGAGCTGCCGCCCAGCACCTTCGTGCGCGTCATCGGCTGCGACCCGCGCTACAGCTGGTGCCAGGTCCGCGTCCCGCACGGCCTGCAAGGCTGGTTGCCCGGCGACAGCCTGCGCGATGCGCGCGACGACCAGCCCCTGCGCCGCGACGGCCAGGGCAGCCTGATCGACTTCCCCGCCATCGTCTTCACCGGCATCCAGTTCGGCCAGCCCATCGTGCCCGGCGCGGCGGTGCAGCGCGGCAACGGCGTGCGCCAGGACAGCCCCCGCCACGACATCACACGCCGTCAGCCCTTGCCCACACGCCCGGCCACGCCGGCCAGCGGCGCATCGGGTGGCAGCGAGCGCGAACCCGTCTTCCCCGGCCGGGGCGGGCCACGCTGAGCGCTTCGGCTCAGGCCGCGGGGGGCGTCAGCCACTGCCCATCGGCATCGCGCACGGTGACCTGCACCGGGATGCCCTGGCGCACGCTTTGCGTGACGGTGCAGTAGCCCTCGAAGCTGGCCAGCACGCGGTCGAGGTGTTCGAGCGACGCGGCGGGCACGCCCAGCGTCAGCACGGCCTGCATGCCCAGCACGCGCACACGGCCCTCGGCATTGCGCCCGACCTCGGCGTGCACCTCGCAAGCGATGGGTTCGGGCGCCTGCTTGAACTTGCGCAGGGCGAACAGCAGCGAGTCCGACAGGCAGTTGCCCACGGCCGCGGCCAGCAGCTGCACCGGTGAAGGACCCTGGCCCTGGCCCAGCGGCGCGGGCTCATCGCCCAAGACATCGGGCGCATCCCCACCGAAAGCGATGCGGAACTGGTAGTCCTGCTGCTGGCGCAGCTGGACCGTGACGGTGGTGGTGGTGCTTGCAGCTGCAGCGTCGCTCATGGGGGCTCCGGAAGGGGTGACAGGGCAGATCGGGTCAAGCCAGGGTCAGCGGCCAGCGCAGGTAGCGCGTGCCGTTGGCATCGGGTTCGGGCAACTGGCCCGCGCGGATGTTGACCTGGATGGACGGCAGGATGAGGCGGGGCACGGCCAGGGTCGCATCGCGCGCCTGTCGCAGCGCCACGAACTCGGACTCGCCGATGCCATCGTGGATGTGGACGTTGTGGCGGCGCTCGTCGGCCACGGTGCACATGGCCATCGGCGGGCGCTCGGTGAGCGGGTAGTCGTGGCACATGAACAGGCGGGTGTCGTCGGGCAAGGCCAGCAGGCGCTGCACCGAGTGGTACAGCGCGCGGGCGTCGCCACCGGGGAAGTCGCAGCGCGCCGTGCCGACATCGGGCGGGAACAGGGTGTCGCCCACGAAGACGGCATCGCCCACCACGAAGGCCATGTCGGCCGGGGTGTGGCCAGGCACGTGCCAGGCGGTGGCCTGCAAGTCACCGATGGCGAAGGTCTCGCCGTCGTCGAAAAGGTGGTCGAAGCCATCGCCCTCGGGGCCGTGCGCGGGCAGGGGCTGACCGGGGTGGAAGCGCGGCTCGAAGATGGCCTGCACCTCGCCGATGGCCCGCCCGATGGCGATGCGACCTCCCAGACGGGCCTTCAGGTAGGGCGCGGCCGACAGGTGGTCGGCATGGGCGTGGGTCTCCAGGATCCAGTCGATGCGCAGGTTCAGCTGCTGCACGACGGCCACCACCTCCTCGGCCGCGGTGTGCGCGATGCGGCCGCTGGCGGGGTCGAAGTCCCGCACCGGATCGACGATGGCACCGCGCCCGCCCTCGCGGTCAAAGACCACGTGGGTGAAGGTGCTGGTGTCGGCATGGAAGAGCGAGACGACGCGGGGCTGGGCGGTGGTCATGGCGGCGCAAGGACTTCGTGGAAGTGAAGGACGTGCGGAAACTTTATTGACAAACAATATATTTGTCAACATAATGTTTTTCATGCAAGTGACAGAACCCTCCCTCGAACCTTCTCCCGTGTTGCACGCGCCACCGTCGGCGGCCGACATCGCCGCGCTGCTGGCTTCGGCCGAGCGCGCCTGCGCCCTCTTGCGCGTGTTGGCCAATGCCGACCGCCTGGTGCTGCTGTGCCGCCTCACGCAGGGCGAGTTCTGCGTGAGCGAGCTGGAAAACGACCTGGGCATCCGCCAGCCCACGCTGTCGCAGCAGCTGGGCGTGCTGCGCCAGGAAGGCCTGGTGGACACCCGCCGCCAGGGCAAGAACATCTACTACCGGCTGATCAGCGACGACGCGGCGGCCATCCTGCAGGTCCTGCACAGCCGCATGTGCGGCCAGGCCCTGCCACATCCCTGATGTTTCCTCAACCCTCCTAAGGAGTTCAAGATGATCAAAAGCAATGTGGGCGGCATCGACCGCGTGGTGCGCATCGGCGCTGGCCTGACCCTGGTGGCCCTGGCCGCCACCGGCGTGGTCGGCCTGTGGGGCTGGCTGGGCCTGGTGCCCCTGGCCACGGGGCTGTCGGGCTGGTGTCCGGCCTACCTGCCCTTCGGCCTGTCCACCTGCAAAACGCGCTGAGCGGAGGCGGCACAGGCATGGTGATGTCCTTGCTGGACGCTGGGCTGGGTGCGGGCCTGGGCGCCATCGTCGGCCTCATCCTCGCGCTGACCGGCGCGGGTGGCGGCATCCTGGCCATCCCGCTGTTGGTGTGGGTGCTGCACCTGCCCTTGCAGACCGCCGCCCCCATCGGCTTGGCCGCCGTGGGCCTGGCCTCGGCCATGGGCGCGGCGGTGGGCCTGCGCCAGGGCGTGGTGCGCTACCGCGCGGCGGCGCTCATCGGTGTCACCGGCATGCTGTTCGCCCCCTTGGGCGTGACGCTGGCCCAGCGCCTGCCGGCCCAGCCTTTGCTGCTGGTGTTCGCGGCCGTCATGGCCTGGGTGGGATGGCGCTCGCTGCAGCCACCCAAGGCTGAGCAGGGTGTCTCGGCCGATGCCCCCTCTGGACAGCCACCGCCACCGCCTTGCTTGGTCAAGGCCGATGGCCGGTTGGACTGGACCACCCCTTGCGCCCGCGCCCTGGCCACCACCGGCGCGGTGTCCGGGCTGCTCAGCGGCCTGATCGGCGTGGGTGGCGGCTTCGTCATCGTGCCCGCCCTCAACCACCGCACCGACCTCGACCTGCGCCAGGTGCAGGCCACCTCGCTGGCCGTGATCGCGCTGGTTTCGCTGAGCGGCGTGGCCTCGGCCGCGTGGCATGGCGCGCTGGACTGGGCGCTGGCCCTGCCCTTTGCGTTGGGTGCCATGCTGGCCTTGCTGGCAGGACAACGCCTGGCGCTGCAGCTGCCGGCCGCACGGCTCAAACAAGGCTTTGCCTGGTTGACGCTGGCCGTGGCCGCCAGCCTGCTGTTCAAGGCGCTGCATTGAGGGCCGAGGGCTGGGCCTGAAGGCCAGGCCCTGCACAGACCATCCGCTCAAATGTCCAGCATCGCCCTGAGCTCCACCGCCCGGCGCACGCCTGCGAAAGGCGCTTGCGGGTCCAGCCCGCGCAAGGTTTTGTCGAGCAGCTCGCGCGCCTGACGCAGGCGCCCCGCCTCCTGCATCAGCAGCGCCAGGTCGGTCGCGGCGCGCAAGCGGGCCGGCACACACCCCAGGGCCAGTGCCGTGGACATGGCGCTGCGGAAGGCCTCTTCGGCCCCGTCCATGTCGCCCATGGCGCGGCACGCACGGCCCTGCACATCGAGCAACTCGCCCAGGTAGGCGCGGTCCTGCAGGTCCAGCGCCACGTCCATGGCCTGGCCGATGAGCTGGTTGGCCTCTTCGGCACGGCCCGCGCTCAGCAGCAACTCGCCCAGCTTCCAGGCCTGGAAGGAATAGAACAGCTTGCCACCATGGCGCAGCATGTGGGTCTCGTAACCATCGCGGATGGCCAGCTCGGCCTCGGCATGCCGCCCCTGCGCCGTCAACGCCGCACCGCGCAGCACCTGCCCCACGCCCAGGTAGAAGAAGAAGCCATGCTGTTGCGACAGGGTTTCAAGCGCTTCGGCCAGGGGCAGCAAGGCCGCCTGGTCCTCGAACAGGCAAGCCAGCCATGCCGCACCCTGCAGCGCGATGGCCTGGTTGAGCGGGTGATCGACCGTCTCGCGTGCGCGGCGCGTCAGGCGCTCTCGCGCAGCCTGCGCGCGGGCGAAATCTCCGGTGTGGAAAGCCGCCAGGCCCTCGAAGTTCAGCGCCAGGCCGATGAGGTCGAAGCCTTGCGTGCGGCAGCGCTCCTGATCCCCCACAGGCACGAGGCCACCCCGCTGCAAACAGGCCAGGGCCTCGGCGCTGTCGCCCAGCCAGAACAGGGTGTTGGCCATGGCCACATGGGCCTCGGCCACCAGGTCGGGATCGCCGCTGCCCTGGGCGCGCTGCAGCATCTCCTGCACCGTGCCGCGGGCCTTGCCCAGGTCCATGGCCATGAGCTGGGCGGTCCAGATGCCGAACAGCAAAGAGCCCATTTCGGCGTCGCCCACCACGCCATCGCCAGCCTGGAAGGCGGCTTCGTAAGCTTGCAGGGCCTCGGCGCTCAACCAACCCTCCAGGCTGCGCAAGCTGACGCCCAGCAAGCGGTACAGGTCATGAACCAGGCGCTGGGATTCGGGCGTGGCGGCCGGCAGGCTCACCTGCGCCAGGCCCTGGCGCAGCAAAGGCACGGCTTCGCGGAACGCAGCCTCCTGGATGCGCGCCTGCGCCTCTTCCAGACACTCCTGGGCGCTGCGACGGCGGTCGCCCTGCGCGGCGATGCGCCGCTCCACGGTCTTGCGGCTGACACCCAGCACGCGCGCCGCCGCCGATTTGTTGCCGTGGCTGAGGTGCATGGCCCGATCGATCAACAACTGCTCGGCCACCGCCAGCTTGTCCTCCCCCGGCAAAGACAGCAACAGGTCGGCCAGCGCCTGGACATCCACCTGCGCCACCACCTCCGGGTCGTCCAGGTGGCCGGCCAACACCTCGGGGGTGATGTGGCTGTGCTCTGACAGCACCGCCAGGCGGTCCACCATGCTGCGCAGCTGGCGGATGTGGCCGGGCCAGGCATGGCCCTGCAGGCGCGCCAGCGCGGCCTCGCTGAACGTGAGCGCACGGGGCTGCAGCGATGCGAAATGCCTGACCAGCTCGGGGATGTCATCGCGGCGCTGGTCCAGGCCGGGCACCTCCAGCACGAACACGGCCAGGCGGTAATACAGGTCTTCGCGGAAACGGCCCTCGCGGACCAAGGCCCCCAGGTCGCGGTGAGAAGCCGCCACCACCCGACCGTGGAAATGCTTGACCTCGGTCGAGCCCAGCGGGCGGAAAGAGCGCGTCTCCAGCACGCGCAGCAGCTTGGGCTGCAGGTTCAGCGGCAACTCGCCAATCTCGTCGAGGAACAGCGTGCCCTGCCCGACCCGCTCGAAGTGCCCGGCATGGGCCGCCACCGCGCCCGTGAAAGCGCCCTTGGCATGACCGAACAGCTCGGCCTCGACCAGGTGTTCCGGCAAGGCGCCGCAGTTGATGTCCAGGAAAGGCGCCTCGGGGTGGCGGCCCCGCCGGTGCAAGCGCTGGGCCAGCACCTCTTTGCCCGCACCCGTCGGGCCAGAAATCAGCACCGAACGGTCGGTTGGGGCCACCCGGTCCAGCAAACGCAGCAGGTGCAGGAAAGCGGGCGCATGCCCCACCACCTGGGGTTCGGTCAACGGCAAACCCTTGGAGGCATTTGGCATGGCGACAGGCTGGCGCGACATCCAAGGCGCCGAGTGCATCGAAGCGTGAATTTTACCCAAATTGACCCATGACGCGTTCAATGATGGACGAATTCGTCCATTTGGCCGAGGCAAATCTGCCTGCACCTGCACAGCCTCCTGGAGGCACGCTGCTGGCACGCCATTTGCAATGCCATTCACAAATATTGACCGACGACGACACCGCTGCGTCTGGCACGAGCGCAGCAAGGGGTTGGCGAACCGGCAAGAATCGGTGTCAGAGAAATCCGGCACCTGCTCAGGGAACCTTCGTGCCATGGCCCAGCGATGGGCTGAAAAGCAGCTTGCCACATGCACCAGGCGCTCCCCCACCTTGGCGCGGCGAACCCGCACGCGCTGTCGTCCTTTGTGCAGGCCAGCGACGCCTGCCCCATCATCGCCAGCGAGGACATCTGCGACGACCGCGGCGTCAAGCTCTGGGCCCGTGGCCAGCCGGTGTCCCATGCGCTGCAGCAGCGCCTGCTGGACCGCAAACTGCGCCAGCCGCTGGAAGCCTGCCTGCGCGCACCGGACGGCGTCAACAGCACCGACCTGGTCACCGCCACGCGCCAGCTGTTCGACCATCCCGGCCCCCTGTCGCACGCCCTGCGCCCCTGGGCGGACGAGCTGGTCGCCGAAGTCGCCCGCCTGCCCCTGCACCCGGTGGTGCAACTGCTGCTGACCGCGCTGCGCAGCAGCCGGCCTGATGCCTTCGGTCACGCCATCCACACCATGGCCCTGACCGGCGCCATGTACATGCACGCCGGCAGCGACCGCTACGAAATGCGCCTGGCCCTGCTGGCCGGATTGGTGCACGACATCGGCGAGCTGTACGTCAACCCCGACCTGCTGGACCCCAGCCACGCGCTCACCCCGGCCGGCTTTCGCCACGTGGTGATCCACCCCCGCATCGGTGAGATGCTGCTGACGCGGCTGACCGACCACCCCGTGGCGCTGTCCCGGGCCGTGGGCGAACACCACGAGCGTGGCAACGGCATGGGCTATCCGCTGCGCGCCCGCCACCTGTCCTGGCTGGGCTGCCGCCTCAGCGCCATGGAAACACTGGCCGGCGTGCTCGGCAGCGCACACGACGACGCCTGGGAACACGGCAGCCTGGCCTTGCGCCTGATCCCCGGCGAGTTCGACCCGATCGCGATCGCCTTCACCAGCCAGATCGCCCGCCGCATGCGTGGCCAGACGCCCCCCAGCACCGCAGTCGATGCCACCGCCGTCTGGGAACGCAGCCAGCAACTGGCCCAGCACATCGCGGGCTGCACGCACACGGCAGAGCGCCTGGCCCAGGCCAGCGCACCGGGCCGCGTGCAAGACAACGCCCAGCTGGCCGCCACGCTGCTGGCCCAGCTGACGCAAGCCGGCCACGAACTGGGCGTGTGGGCACCGCGCGAACTCATCGGCCAGGAGCTCACCGAACTGCACGTGGCCAACCAGGAAATCCAGTTCCGCCTGCGCGCCATCCAGCGCATCACCACCTGGCTGGACGTGGGGCTCCAAGCCCATGAAGAAGCCGCCCTGGCGCAACTGTGGCCCGACACCGACCCGCAAATCAACGCGGTCATGACCCCCGAGGCCGCTGCAACGCCCCCGGAGGCCAGCCCCGCCCACGCGTTCTCCTGAGCCAAGCACCTTCGACTTCCAGTCGCTGCCACGCGAAAAGCCGCTCCGCCAAAGGGGAACTTTTTCGCCTTAGCACTCTCTGAACAGGAGTGCTAATATGCATTGGAAGGACCCCAGAAGGAGCCCCTTGATGAACATGTCGAACGCCGTCATCCCCCGTGATCCGTGGACCGTGGTGCCCTCGCTGGGCAACCTGGACGCGTACATCCGCTCGGTGCAGGCCATCCCCCTGCTGGAGGCCGCCGAGGAGCAAAGCCTCGCCCGCCAGCTGCGCGACCAAAACGACCTGCAGGCCGCTTCGCGCCTGGTGATGTCCCACCTGCGCCTGGTGGTGTCCATCTCGCGCCAGTACATGGGCTACGGCCTGCCGCAGGGCGACCTGATCCAGGAAGGCAACGTCGGCCTGATGAAAGCCGTCAAGCGCTTCGACCCCGACCAGGGCGTGCGCCTGGTGAGCTACGCCATGCACTGGATCAAGGCCGAGATCCACGAGTACATCCTCAAGAACTGGCGCATGGTCAAGGTGGCCACCACCAAGGCCCAGCGCAAGCTCTTCTTCAACCTGCGCTCGCTCAAGCACCAGTACAAGGGCGAGGCCGCCGAGGCCCATGAGGCCCACCTGGGCCGCGCCGGTCTGTCCGAGGCCGACATCCACCGCGTGGCCACCGAGTTGAACGTGCGCCCGGAAGACGTCATCGAGATGGAAACGCGCATGGCCGGCGGCGACGTGGCCCTGGAAGCGCAAGCCGACGACGACCACGACGCCCCGATGGCACCGGTGGCCTACCTGGCCGACGACCAGCACGAGCCCACGCGCATGATCGAGGCGACCCACCGCGACTGGCTGGCCAGCGATGGCATCCAGCACGCCCTGGAGAGCCTGGACGAACGCAGCCGCCGCATCGTGGAAGAGCGCTGGCTGAAGGTCAACGACGATGGCTCGGGCGGCATGACGCTGCACGACCTGGCCGCCGTCTATGGCGTCAGCGCCGAACGCATCCGCCAGATCGAGGCCGCTGCCATGAAGAAGATGCGCAAGGCCTTGACCGAAACCGCCTGAGGCTGAGGCGCCCTCACGCGCTCTCAAGCGCCACCCGCACCTTGCGCCACGAACACCGCCCCGGCCCAGGCCGCGGCGGTGTTTTTCATGGGGTGCGTGTGCCGTGCAAACGCGCGATCAGCTGGGCCGTGGCCGCGTCCAGACCGGCCACATCGCCACTGTCCAGGCGCGGCAGCAGGTCCTGGCACAGGGCCTTGCCCAGCTCGACGCCCCACTGGTCGAAGCTGTTGATGCCCCACACGGCGCCGCTGACGAAGGTGCGGTGCTCGTGCAGCGCGACCAGGGCACCCAGGGCGCTCGGCGTGAGGCGATCGAGCAGCAGCGTCAGGCTCGGGCGGTTGCCAGGGAAGGTGCGGTGGCGGGCGATGACCTCGCAGGGCACCTCGGGCGAGGCCGTTGGCGCCGCCTCGGCCAACGCTTGCGCGAAGGTTTTGCCGCACATCAGGGCCTGGGCCTGGGCCAGGGCGTTGGCCAGCAAGGCCTGGTGCTGTTGGGCCAGCGCGGCGCGCAGCTCGGGCGACATCGCTTCGGCACCGCGGTAACTCGGCTGGCGCACGAGGATGAACTCCACCGGCACCACGTCGCTGCCCTGGTGCAGCATCTGGAAAAAGGCGTGCTGGCCGTTGGTGCCCGGTTCGCCCCAGAGCACGTCGCTGGTGGCATAGGGCAGCGGCTGGCCGTCCACGTCCACGCCCTTGCCGTTGCTCTCCATGACGAGCTGCTGCAGGTAGGCCGGCAGGCGGTGCAGGTTCTGGCTGTAGGGCGCCACACAGCGGCTGCGGTAGCCCATGAAGTTGCGCTGCCACACGTCCAGCAGCCCCAGCAGCATCGGCAGGTTGGCGTCGAGCGGCGCGTCTGCGAAGTGCCGGTCCATGGCGTGGGCACCGGCCAGCATCTGGCGGAAGGCCTCGTCGCCCACGGCCAGTGCGATCGGCAGGCCAATGGCCGACCACATCGAGAACCGCCCGCCCACCCAGTCCCAGAAGCCGAAGGTGGTGGTCACGCCAAAGGCCGCGGCCGTCTGCACCTGGGTCGTGGTGCCCACGAAGTGCCGGGCGATGTCCGTGCCGCCCTGCTCGGTGAACCACTGGCGCGCCGTGCGGGCGTTGGCCAGGGTTTCCTGGGTGGTGAAGGTTTTCGAGGCGACGACAAACAGCGTGTGCTGCGCCTTCAGCCGCGGCAGGAGCGCCGCGATGTCCTGCCCATCGACGTTGGAGACGAAATGCAGGCGCAGCTGAGGGTGCACCCAGGCACCGAGCGCGGCCACCACCATCTGCGGGCCCAGGTCGGAGCCGCCGATGCCGATGTGGACGATGTCGTGGATGTCACCGGGCTGGTCGCCACCGGCACGCGCGCGGATGCTTTCGGCAAACGCCAGCATGCGGTCGAGCTCGGCGTGGACAGCCTCGCTGAACGGCCCAGTCCCCTTCGGTGCGCGCAAGGCCGTGTGCAGTGCCGCGCGGCCTTCCGTGACGTTGACGATGTCACCGCGCAGCAAGGCGTCGCGGCGGGCCTCCAGGCCGCACTCGCGGGCCAGGTCGAGCAGGTGGCGGCGGGTGGCCACGTCCCAGTGCGCGCGCGACAGGTCGGCCCAAACCTCGGGGGCCTGCAGGCTCAGGCGCTGGGCGCGCTCGGGGTCGCCGGTGAACAGCTGGCGCAGGTCCAGCGCCTGGCCATGCGCTTCGGCGTGGCCCTGCAGCGCCGACCACGCCACCGTGCGGTCACAGCGCGGCCAGGCGGTCATGGGTGTGTCGCGGTTCATGCCGAAGCCGGTGCGGCAAGCTGCGCATCGATCAGCGCGTCCAGCTTGGCCGCATCGGCCGCGAACAGGCGGATGCCCTCGGCCAGCTTCTCGGTGGCCATGGCGTCTTCGTTGAGCTGGTAGCGGAAGTCGGCTTCGCTCAGCGGGGCTTCGGGCGCCTCGGTCGAAGTCGGCGGTGTCAGCAGGCGGGGCAAGGCCGCATCGGACGCCTGCAATTGCGCCAGCAGCTCGGGGCTGATGGTCAGCAGGTCGCAACCCGCCAGGGCGGTGATCTGGCCCACATTCCGGAAGCTCGCGCCCATCACCTCGGTGCGCACGCCATGCTGTTTGTAATAGCGCCAGATCCGCGCCACCGACTGCACGCCAGGGTCGTTCTCACCGGCGCGCGCAGCCTCATCCCACTGGGCGCCGGCCGACTTCTTGTGCCAGTCGTAGATGCGGCCCACGAAGGGCGAAATGAGCTGCACGCCGGCATCGGCACAGGCGCGTGCCTGGGCGAAGGCGAACAGCAAGGTCAGGTTGGTGTGGATGCCCTCGGCCTCCAGCACGCGGGCGGCCTGGATGCCCTCCCAGGTGGCCGCGACCTTGATCAGCACGCGCGAACGCGGCACACCCGCAGCCTCGTACAGGCCCATGATGTGGCGGGCGCGCACCAGCGTGGCGGCGGTGTCGAAGCTCAGGCGGGCATCGACCTCGGTGGAGACCCGCCCCGGCACGACCTTGAGGATTTCCAGGCCGAAGCGCACCAGCACCTCGTCAACGATGTCGGCGTGCGCCGCGCCGCGGTGGGCCGCCACGGTGTCGGCCAGCAGGGGCGCGTACTCGGGCTTTTGCACCGCCTTGAGGATGAGCGACGGGTTGGTCGTGGCATCTTGCGGGGCGAACTGGGCCATCAGGCGGAAGTCACCGGTGTCGGCCACCACGGTGGTGTGGCCCTTGAGCTGCGCGAGTTGGGACGTCATGTCAGGAAAAAGCGGTTTGATCCTTCGATTTTGAAGCCAAAACGATGACACAGTGGTGGAATGTCCTTCGACCTCGTTCTCTTTGGCGGCACCGGCGACCTCACCTGGCGCAAGCTCATGCCCGCCCTCTTCCAGGCCTGGCGCCACGGCAAGCTGCCGGCCGACGGGCGCATCCTGGCCGTGGCCCGCGACGAGCAGACCGACGACAGCTACCGCGCCTGGCTGCACGAACGCCTGCAGGCGGCTGAGAGTGCCAAGCGCCCCAGCGACGAGGAATACGCCCAGTTCGCGCAACGCGTGCGCTACCTGCGCATGGACCTCTCCCAGCCCGCCGACTACACCCGCCTGAGCGCCTGGCTGAACACCCGCGACGGCGGCCCGCCCGCCGACACCGTGGTCATGTACCTGGCCACCAGCCCCCACCTGTTCCCGATGATTTGCGAGCAGCTGGGCGCCAGCGGGCTCAATGGCGAGCGCGTGCGCGTGGTGCTGGAAAAGCCCCTGGGCCACGACCTGGCCAGCGCGCAGGCCATCAACCGCGCGGTGGGCGCCGTCTTCAGCGAGCGCCAGGCCCTGCGCATCGACCACTACCTCGGCAAGCCCTCGGTGCAAAACCTCATGGCGCTGCGTTTCGGCAACGCCCTGTTCGAGCCGCTGTGGCGCCGCGAGAGCATCGCCAACATCCAGATCACCCTGGCCGAGTGCCTGGGCGTGGGCACGCGTGGCGATTTCTATGACCGCACCGGCGCCCTGCGCGACATGGTGCAGAACCACGCGCTGCAGCTGCTGACCATGATCGCCATGGAGCCGCCCTCGAGCGCCGACGCCGACGCCATCCGCGACGAGAAGCTCAAGGTGCTGCGCTCGCTCAAACCCTTCGATGCGGCCTCGGTGGCGCGCGACGTGGTGCGCGGCCAGTACCGCGCCGGCACCGTGCAAGGCGCCGCCGTCAAGGGCTACCTGGACGAAGACAAGGTGCCGGCCAGCAGCCAGACCGAAACCTTCGTGGCCTTGCGCTGCGAGGTGCAGAACTGGCGCTGGGCCGGTGTGCCCTTCTACCTGCGCACCGGCAAACGCATGGGCCAGTACCAGGCCGAGATCGTCGTGAGCTTCCGCCCGACACCGCACACCATCTTCCCCGGCGCACAGCAGCCCAACCAGTTGGTGATCCGCCTGCAGCCAGAAGACGGCCTGGAGCTGCGCCTGATGGCCGCACAAGGTGGTTTGAACGCCGCGGGCGCGGGCGCGGTGCAGGAGGCCCTGACCCCCGTGTCACTGGACCTGGATTTCCACAAGGCCTTCGCCAGCGAACGCGTGGGCGCCTACGAGCGCATGCTGCTCGACGCCCTGGCCGGCAGGCTCAACCTCTTCGTGCGCTCCGACGAACAAGAGCAGGCCTGGCGCTGGGTGGAACCCATCCTGCAAGCCTGGCGGGACGACCCGGCGGGCCCCCGCCCCTACGCGGCAGGCACCTGGGGCCCGGCCGCGGCCAGCGCCCTGGTGGCGCGCGACGGCTTCGCCTGGGCTGAGGAGGCCTGAGGCTTCCTCGGGTCAGGCCGACTGCAGCAAGCCGTCCACGCCGTACAGGCGGGCCAGCTCGGTGAGCTGCGGGGGCAGCGAGCGCACCGAAAATGCGCGGCCCTTGGCACGCGCCATGCGCTGGCACTCCAGCAACACCGCCAGCGCGCTGGAGTCGAACTGGCGCAGGTCCGAGCCATCGACCGTGAGCATGGCGGCCTCCGAGCCCCCGGCCGCAGCCGCCTGGTGCAGCGTCTGCGTGAACAGGCTGAGCACGTGCGGCACCTCCGCGTGCGTGATGACCGAGGGCAGCAACAGCATCAGCCAGCCACCTTCTTGGCGGCGAGCTGCTTGTTGCGCTCGACCAGCTTGCCGATCAGGCCATCCACGCCCGAAGCGGTGACTTCCTGCGCGAAGCTGCTCTGGTAGGTCTGCACCAGCCAGGCGCCCAGCACGTTGACGTCGTAGATCTTCCAGCCGCCATCGACCTTCTCCAGGCGGTAGTCCAGCTGGATGGTGTCGCCCTTGTTGCGCACCAGCGTGCGCACGACCACCTCGGTGTCCTCCGGGCGGCTGCGCATGGGCTTGTACTCGATGGTCTGGTCCTTGATCTGGGCGGCCGCACCGGCGTAGGTGTAGACCAGCAAGATCTTGAACTCTTCCTGCAGGCGCTTTTGCTGCTCGGGCGTGGCCTGGCGCCAGCTGCGGCCCACGGCGGTGGCCGTCATGCGCTGCAGGTTGACGTTGGGCATGATCTTGCTGTCCACCATGGCCTGGACCTTGCGCAGGTCGCCCTGCTGGATGGCCTTGTCGGACTTGACGGTGGCAAACACCTCGTCGGTGATGGACTTGATGAAAGCGTCAGGCGCCAGGGCGGTGGTGGCGTCGGCGGCTGCAGCGGTCTGGGCAGACAGCGCGCTCAGCGGCACGGCCACACCCAGGGTGAGGGCGCTGGCCAGCACCGATTGCTGCAAAACGTGGCGGAAATTGTGCATGGAGAGCTCCTTGAGTGTCGCGGCCGTCCCTCGCTCAACGCGCGAGCGGGCCGTCTGGACGACAAACCCTTGCCTGGGCAGTGATCTGGGCCACAGTATGCCTCGGCCACCGCAAGTTTGCTGCGGTGCCGCACACGGGCCACGTCGGGCTCAGGGCTTGGCGGGCGCGGACGCGGGTGTGGACGGGGCTGGCGCAGGTGCCGAGGCAGCGGACGAAGTTACGGCTGAGGTTGTGCCCGAAGTCGTGGCCGAAGTTGTGGCCTCTGCGCTGGCCGATGCGGCCGCAGCCGCAGGGGGAACGTCCTCGGGGTCGTCCGAAGGGTCGTCCAAAGGCTCATCCTCGTCCGGCGGGTTGCCCTCGTAGATCAGGTTCTGGCGGCGCTGCAGGTAGGCGTCGCGGGTGAAGGCGTATTTGTCCAGGGCGACGTCGTCCAGCAAGCCCGTGGCGTCGAGCAAACCGGCGCGCACGCTGATCAACTGCAAACCGGCCAGGCCGAAGGTGGCGGCATCGGTGTCGCCAAAGGTGGAAGCCGAAAAGTAAAGATCTCCCGGGATGCTGACCGAGTCACGCAGCGTCGAAGGGCCGAGCACCGGCCAGACGATGTAGGCGCCCGGCTTGACGCCCCAGACACCCAGGGTCTGCCCGAAGTCCTCGTTCGGACGGTCCAGGCGCATGGGCGTGGCCCAGTCCACCAGACCGCCGAGGCCCAGCGTCGTGTTGATGGTCACGCGCATCACCGAGACCGTGCCATCGCGGAAACGCCCCTGCAGGAGCAGGTTGACGGTGGACCAGACGTCACGGACGTTGTTGAAGACGTTGCGCAGGCTGTTGCGCACCGGCTCGGGCGTGACCTCGTTGTAGCCCGTGGCCACCGGGCGCAGCACGTTGGCGTCCAGCGATTCGTTGAAGGCGAAGACCTGGCGGTTCCAGGACTCGATCGGGTCCGGGTGCTGGCGGGTCGCACAGCCCTGCAAGGTGGCCGCAAGCAGCACCGCAGCCCCCAGCGTGGCCACGCGGCGCAGACGGGATGTTGAAGCGACAGGCATCATTTGCTGGCCCCCTTGGCGCCAGTGTCGTCTGCCGCCTTGCTGAAGAGGAACTGCGAAATCAGGTTTTCGAGCACGATGGCCGATTGCGTGGACTTGATGGTGTCGCCCTGGGCCAGGTTGGTTTCGCCATAGCCCGGCTCCAGGCCGATGTATTGCTCGCCCAGCAGGCCCGAGGTGAGGATCTTGGCCGAAGTGTCTTTCGGGAAGACCACGTCCTTGTTGAGCTTGAGTTCGACCTGGGCCTGGTAGCCCTTGGTGTCGAAGGTGATGTTGCCCACACGGCCCACGACCACGCCGGCGCTGCGCACCGCGGCCTTGGGCTTGAGCCCGCCGATGTTGTCGAAGCGGGCCACCACGGTGTAGCCCTGGTCGAAATTGAGGGTCAGCAGGTTGCCGGCCTTCAGCGCCAGGAACAGGATGGCGGCGCCACCCAAGAGCACGAACAGGCCCACCCAGACGTCATGTTTCCATTTTTGCATCGTTGTTCTTTCCAGTTGGCCAGGTTCTCAGATCGAGAACATCATGGCCGTCAGCACGAAATCCAGGCCGAGCACGGCCAGCGAGGCCATCACGACGGTGCGGGTGGTGGCCAGTGAGACGCCCTCGGGCGTGGGCTGGCACTCGTGGCCTTGCAGCAGGGCCACGAAGGTGACCGTCAGGCCGAACACCAGGCTTTTGAGGATGCCGTTGCCCACGTCGGCAAAGACCTCCACCCCGCCCTGCATCTGCGACCAGAAGGCGCCCGGGTCCACGCCGATCATGACGACGCCGACCAACCAGCCGCCCATGATGCCCACCGCAGAAAACACCGCGGCCAGCAAAGGCATGGCGATGACGCCACCCCAGAAGCGCGGCGCCAGCACGCGGGCGATCGGGTCCACGCCCATCATTTCCATGGCGGCGAGTTGCTCGCCCGCCTTCATCAGGCCGATGCCGGCGGTCAGGGCCGTGCCGGCGCGCCCCGCGAACAGCAGCGCAGCCACCACCGGTCCGAGTTCGCGCACCAGGGACAGCGCGACCATCAGGCCCAGGGCCTCGCTGGAGCCGTAGCGCTGCAGGATGTAGTAGCCCTGCAGGCCCAGCACGAAGCCCACGAACAGGCCGGACACCATGATGATGGCCAGCGAGTAGTTGCCCAGGAAGAAGATCTGCTCGGTCAGCAGGTGCGGGCGGCGCAGGGTCGTGCCCAGCAAGCCCAGCAGCCGCACGAACAGGCGCGCGGCGTAGCCCAGGTCGGCCAGCTTGCTGCGCACGGCAAAACCGACGTTGGCGGGGTTGAGCCACTGCATCATCCGCGCACTCCGAAATCGTGTCCGGCATCGACGGCCGGATGGTGGAAACGCACCGGGCCGTCGGGCTCGGCGTGCACGAACTGCTTGACCAAGGGATCTTCGCTGGCACGCATCTCGTCGGGCGTGCCTTGGGCCACGATGCGGCCATTGGCCAGCAGCACGACGTGGTCGGCGATGACGAAGGTCTCGTGCACATCGTGCGACACGATGACCGTGGTCAGGCCCATGGTGTCGTTGAGTTCGCGGATGAGCCGTGCCGCCACGCCCATGGAGATGGGGTCCAGGCCGGCGAAAGGCTCGTCGTAGAGCATCAATTCAGGGTCCAGCGCCATGGCACGGGCCAGCGCCACGCGCCGCGCCATGCCGCCGGACACCTGGCTGGGCATGAGGTCGCGCGCACCGCGCAAACCCACGGCGTTGAGCTTCATGAGCACGAGGTCGCGCAGGATGGCTTCGGGCAGGCGGGTGTGCTCGCGCAGCGGGAAAGCCACGTTCTCGAACACGGTGAGGTCGGTGAACAGCGCGCCCTGCTGGAACAACATGCCCATGCGCCGGCGCATGGCCATCAGGCCTTCGGCATCGAGCGCGGCCATGTCCTGGCCGTCGATCAGCACCTGCCCCGTCATGGGCAGGATCTGCCGACCGATGAGGCGCAGCACCGTGGTCTTGCCGCCACCCGAGGTGCCCATCAGGGCCACGACCTTGCCGCGCGGCACGGTCAGGCTGATGTCTTCCAGGATGACGCGCTGGCCATAGCCGCAGGTCACCGAACGGAGTTCGATGAAGGGGCGGCTGGCATCGCCAGGGGCGTTGGGCGACACGGAAACAGAAGGTGACATGGCCATGAAAAAAGAGCCGGTGACAGCACCGGCTCCTTGATCATAGGGGATTCACCGATCGCCTGCCGCCCCACCGCGGGGTGGACGCAACAGACGAAGGGTTCAGGGATTGACTCAGCGCGGCAGCGTGCTGGCACCCATCAGGAAGGCGTCGACCTCGCGGGCGGCCTGGCGGCCTTCGCGGATGGCCCACACCACCAGGGACTGGCCACGGCGCACGTCACCGGCGGCGAACACCTTGGCCACATTGGTCTTGTAACCCGTGTCGGCATCGGTGCCAGCCTTGGCGTTGCCGCGGGCGTCCTTCTCGACGCCGAAGCCGTTGAGCAGGGTGTCCACCGGGTTGGTGAAGCCCATGGCCAGCAGCACCAGGTCGGCCTTGAGGGTCTGCTCGGAGCCGGCGACTTCTTCGAACTTGCCGTTCTTGAACTCGACGCGCACGGTCTTGACGCCCGTGACCTTGCCGCTGTCCTTGCCTTCTCCGCCGACGAATTCCTTGGTGGCAATCGCGAACTCGCGCTCGCAACCTTCTTCATGGCTGGACGAGGTGCGCAGCTTGATCGGCCAGTAAGGCCAGGTCAGAGGGCCGTCTTCCTCTTCGGGCGGACGCGGCATGACCTCGAACTGCACCACGCTCTTGGCGCCGTGGCGGTTGGAGGTGCCCACGCAGTCGGAACCGGTGTCGCCACCGCCGATGACGATGACGTGCTTGCCATCGGCACGGATCTGTTCCTTGACCTTGCCGCCCGCGTTGACGCGGTTCTGCTGAGGCAGGAACTCCATGGCGAAGTGGATGCCAGCCAGGTCGCGGCCGGGCACGGGCAGGTCGCGCGACTGCTCGGAGCCGCCGGTCAGGATGACGGCGTCGAAGTCCTTCTGCAGCTGCTCGGGCGTGACCGTCGCTTGGGCCCAGTTGGTGACCTTGGACGCGGCACCCGACTTGGGCAGCTCGCCGACGATGGTGTTGGTCTTGAAGACCACGCCTTCGGCTTCCATTTGCTTGACACGGCGGTCGATGTGCGACTTGTCGAACTTGAAGTCGGGGATGCCGAAACGCAGCAGGCCACCGATGGTGTCGTTCTTCTCGAACACGGTCACGTCGTGGCCGACGCGGGCCAGCTGCTGGGCCGCGGCCATGCCGGCAGGGCCGGAGCCCACCACCGCCACTTTTTTACCCGTCTTGACCTTGGCCGGCTGCGGCTGGACCCAACCTTCGGCCCAGGCGCGGTCGATGATCGAATGCTCGATCGACTTGATGCCCACGGCGTCGTTGTTGATGTTGAGCACGCAAGCCGCTTCACAGGGGGCCGGGCAGACGCGGCCGGTGAAGTCGGGGAAGTTGTTGGTCGAGTGCAGCACCTCGATCGCGTTCTTCCAATCGCCCTGGAAAACCAAGTCGTTGAAGTCCGGGATGATGTTGTTGACCGGGCAGCCGTTGTTGCAGAACGGTGTGCCGCAGTCCATGCAGCGCGCGCCTTGGACCTTCGCCTCTTCGGCGCTCAGGCCGATGACGAATTCCTTGTAGTTCTTGACGCGCTTCTCGACGGGCTCATAGCCCTCTTCCAGACGCTCGAATTCCAGAAAGCCAGTGACTTTTCCCATTTCAATTCACTCCTGGTGTGTGGCTCAGGCCTTGGCCTTGCCAGACTTTGCCTTGCCGTCGTCGCCCTTGTCGCCCTTCGCCTTCGCGATGGTCGTGGCGGTTTCGGCCTTGGCACCCATCTCAGAGAGGGCGCGGCGGTACTCGTTCGGGAAGACCTTGACGAACTTAGGGCACATGGCGGCCCAGTTGTCGAGGATCTCGCGGGCACGCAGCGAGCCCGTCCAACGGTGGTGGTCTTCGACCAGCTTCTTCAGCAGCGCTTCGTCGGCTTGGCCCTTGTGCGTGGGGATGCCAGCGTCTGCCTGCTCGGCGGCGGTCAGCACCTTCTCCAGGGTGACCTGGGCGGTGTTGACGCGCTTGGCGAACTGGCCGTCTTCGTCGAAGACGTAAGCCAGGCCGCCCGACATGCCGGCAGCGAAGTTGCGGCCGGTGCGACCCAGAACGACGACGGTGCCGCCGGTCATGTACTCGCAACCGTGGTCGCCCGTGCCCTCGACCACCGCCGTGGCGCCGGACAGGCGCACGCCGAAGCGCTCACCACCCACACCGCGGAAGAAGGCCTCACCCTCGGTGGCACCGTACAGCACGGTGTTGCCGACGATGATGTTGTCGATGGACGAGCCGCGGAAGTCGATGCTCGGACGCACCACCACGCGGCCGCCGCTCAGGCCCTTGCCGGTGTAGTCGTTGGCTTCACCGATCAGGTACAGCGTGATGCCCTTGGCCAGGAAAGCGCCGAAGGACTGGCCGCCCGTGCCTTCCATCTGGATGTACACGGTCTGGTCGGGCAGGCCGTCCGGATGGTGCTTGATCAGCTCGCCCGAGAGCATGGCGCCCACGGTGCGGTTGACGTTGCGGGCCTGCTCCATGAACTGGACCTTCTCGCCACGCTGGATGGCGGGCTGGGCCTTCTCGATCAGGCGCAGGTCCAGGGCCTTGTCCAGGCCGTGGTCTTGCGTGCTGGTGTGCAGGCGGGGCACGTCGGCAGGCACCGGGGGCAGCGCGAAGACGCGGCCGAAGTCCAAGCCCTTGGCCTTCCAATGGGCGATGCCCTTCTTGGTGTCGAGCAGGTCGGCACGGCCGATCAGGTCGTCGAACTTGCGCACGCCCAGCTGGGCCATGATCTGACGCGCTTCTTCGGCGACGAAGAAGAAGTAGTTCACGACGTGCTCGGGCTTGCCGGAGAACTTCTTGCGCAGCACCGGGTCTTGCGTGGCAACGCCCACCGGGCAGGTGTTCAGGTGGCACTTGCGCATCATGATGCAGCCCTCGACCACCAGCGGTGCGGTGGCGAAGCCGAACTCGTCGGCACCCAGCAAGGCACCGATGACGACGTCACGGCCGGTCTTCATCTGGCCGTCGGTCTGCACGCGCACGCGGCCGCGCAGGCGGTTCAGCACCAGGGTCTGCTGGGTTTCGGCCAGGCCGAGTTCCCACGGCGTGCCGCAGTGCTTGATGGACGACCAGGGCGAGGCGCCCGTGCCACCGTCGTGGCCGGCGATCACGATGTGGTCGGCCTTGGCCTTGGCCACACCGGCCGCCACCGTGCCCACGCCCACTTCCGACACCAGCTTGACCGACACGTCGGCCTTGGGGTTGACGTTCTTCAGGTCGTGGATCAGCTGGGCCAGGTCTTCGATCGAGTAGATGTCGTGGTGCGGCGGAGGCGAGATCAGGCCCACACCCGGCACGGAGTGACGCAGCTTGCCGATGTACTCGGAGACCTTGCCGCCAGGCAGCTGACCGCCTTCACCGGGCTTGGCGCCCTGGGCCATCTTGATCTGGATCTGGTCGGCCGACACCAGGTACTCGGTGGTCACGCCAAAGCGGCCGGAAGCCACCTGCTTGATCTTCGAGCGCAGGCTGTCGCCTTCCTTCATCTCGTAATCGGCTTCGATGCGCGAGGCGCCGATCACGTCGGACACCTTGGTGCCGGCCTTGATGGCGATGCCCTTGAGCTCGTTGCGATAACGGTTCTCGTCTTCGCCGCCTTCGCCGGTGTTCGACTTGCCGCCGATGCGGTTCATGGCCAGGGCCAGGGTCGAGTGGGCTTCCGTGGAGATGGAGCCCAGCGACATGGCGCCGGTGGCGAAACGCTTGACGATGTCGGCCGCGGATTCGACTTCCTCGACGGGGATCGCCTTGGCCGGGTCGATCTTGAACTCGAACAGGCCGCGCAGCGTCAGGTGACGGCGCGACTGGTCGTTGATCAGCTGGGCGTATTCCTTGTAGGTGTCGAACTTGCCCGAGCGCGTGGCGTGCTGCAGCTTGGCGATGGCGTCCGGCGTCCACATGTGCTCTTCGCCACGGGCGCGCCAGGCGTACTCACCGCCGGCGTCCAGCATGTTGGTCAGCACGGGGTCGTCGCCGAAAGCCGCGGTGTGGTTGCGGATGGCTTCTTCGGCCACTTCGAACACGCCGATGCCACCGACCTGCGTCGGGGTGCCGCGGAAGTACTTGTCGATCAGCGGCTTGTTCAGGCCGATGGCCTCGAACAGCTGGGCGCCGCAGTAGGACATGTAGGTGGACACGCCCATCTTCGACATGATCTTGGACAGGCCCTTGCCGATCGCCTTGATGTAGTTGTAGATGGCCTTGTCGGCCGACAGCTCACCCGGCAGGTCCTTGGCCATCTGGGCCAGGGTTTCCATCGCCAGGTAGGGGTGGACGGCCTCTGCGCCATAACCGGCCAGCACGGCGAAGTGGTGCACTTCGCGGGCGGTGCCGGTTTCCACGACCAGACCGGCCGAGGTGCGCAGGCCCTTGCGGACCAGGTGGTGGTGGATGGCCGACAGGGCCAGCAGCGCGGGGATCGCGATGTGAGCGCGGTCCATCTTGCGATCGGAAATGATCAGGATGTTGTGACCGCTCTGGATGGCTTCCACGGCCTCCGCGCACAGCGATGCCAGGCGGGCTTCGACGCCCTCATGGCCCCACTGCGCGGGGTAGGTGATGTCGACTTCGTAGGGCTTGAACTTGCCGCCGGTGTGCTTCTCGATGTTGCGCAGGCGGGCCATGTCGCTGAAGTCCAGCACGGGCTGGCTGACCTCCAGGCGCATCGGCGGGTTCACGGCGTTGATGTCCAGCAGGTTCGGCTTGGGGCCGATGAAGGACACCAGCGACATCACCACGGCTTCGCGGATCGGGTCGATGGGCGGGTTCGTGACCTGGGCGAACAGCTGCTTGAAGTAGTTGTACAGCGGCTTGTTCTTGTCGGAGAGCACGGCCAGGGGCGAGTCGTTGCCCATGGAGCCGGTGGCTTCTTCGCCGTTGGTGGCCATCGGGGCCATCAGGAACTTGATGTCTTCCTGGGTGAAGCCGAAAGCTTGCTGGCGGTCCAGCAGCGACTCACCGAACTCGCCAGCAACGCCCTTGCCATCGATGCCGTCCAGCTTGATGCGGACGTTCTCGATCCACTGACGGTAAGGCTTGGCCGAGGCGTACTGGGCCTTGAGCTCTTCGTCATCGATGATGCGGCCTTGCTCGAAGTCGATCAGCAGCATCTTGCCGGGCTGCAGGCGCCACTTCTTGACGATCTTGTTCTCGGGGATGGGCAGCACGCCGGACTCCGAGGCCAGCACGATCAGGTCGTCATCGGTGATGATGAAACGAGCGGGGCGCAGGCCGTTGCGGTCGAGGGTGGCGCCGATTTGGCGACCGTCGGTGAACACCATGGCGGCGGGGCCGTCCCACGGCTCCATCATGGCGGCGTGGTACTCGTAGAAGGCGCGGCGGCGCTCGTCCATGGTGCTGTGCTGTTCCCAGGCTTCCGGGATCATCATCATGGCGGCGTGGGCCAGGGGGTAGCCGGCCATCGTCAGCAGTTCGAGCGCGTTGTCGAACGTGGCGGTGTCGGACTGGCCGTCCAGGCTGATCGGGTACAGCTTGGCCAGGTCTTCGCCCAGCACGGGCGACTTCATCACGCCTTCGCGGGCGCGCATCCAGTTGAAGTTGCCCTTGACGGTGTTGATTTCACCGTTGTGGGCGACCATGCGGTACGGGTGGGCCAGCGGCCACTCGGGGAAGGTGTTGGTCGAGAAGCGCTGGTGCACCAGGGCCAGGGCCGAGGTGACGCGCTCGTCGGCCAGGTCCTGGTAGTACTTGCCGACCTGGTCGGCCAGCAGCAGGCCCTTGTAGATGATGGTGCGGCACGACATGCTGGGCACGTAGTACTCGGAACCGTGGGTCAGGTTCAGGCTCTGGATCTTGCTGGACGCCGTCTTGCGGATGACGAAGAGCTTGCGCTCCAGGGCATCGGGCACGAG
>Ga0209107_10000333_pt1 | contig 28253 bp, 30 predicted proteins | sample LakErihyJuly2011_2_FD_187460 | JGI IMG/M metagenome (GOLD analysis project Ga0209107, IMG submission 187460) | Freshwater microbial communities from dead zone in Lake Erie, Canada - CCB hypolimnion July 2011 (SPAdes) (version 2) | ecosystem: Environmental > Aquatic > Freshwater > Lentic >...
TGAATTCCTTGTGGGCCTAAATTAGAAACTGTAATAGAGCCAGCCATTGATGAATGATATTCGCAAGCATAATAAAGTTGAGGGGCATTAAATGGAACTTCAAATATAATTGTTCCGTTGTCCCGTGTTCCTGAAGATAATGTTACTCCAGTAGAATAAACATTTGCTAAGCTATATGCACCTGCAACTGTTTGAATCCAGAACGGGTGACCTGATGCATTAACATTAATTACATATCTGTGACCCCGAATAAAAGACAATGTTGGATTATTGGATCCATTAATTGTGTAAGATCCAGACCCTGAGTTAGTGACAGATAAAGTTATTCCGCCAGATGGGCCAGTTGCACCAGTTAATCCTTGTATTCCTTGTATTCCTTGCGGACCTTGCGGACCTTGCGGTCCAACAATCTGGCCAGCAGATGTCCAAGATGTACCGCCCCAAATATAAAGATCTCCATCTGCATCAACAATTCTTGCATCGTTTGCGCTATTGCCAGTTGCTGGTAGAGCGGCAAACGTGGCTACTGATGCTTTAACATTAATAGATGTTCCTTGTGGCCCTACTGGCCCTTCAGGGCCCTGTATGCCCTGTATTCCTTGAATGCCTTGTGCGCCTGTTGTAATTCTTTGAAGGGTCCAGGCAATTCCATCCCAAATCCATGTGTTTCCACCAGCAGTAAAGGATTGATTTACTGTTGGACTATTTGGAAAATCGATTGCCATTTATATCCCCTATACCCCTGCTATTGCTTTTGCTTCATCTTCAGTTAGTCCCAAGGATTGAAGTTTTGTAAGTGCTGAATTTTTTGCTGCTTCTTTATCTGCTAAATCTTGTGCTTCTTTATCTTCTATTGCTTTAATAGCATCGCTTAATTGTTTTGCTGTTGGAATTGGAAATTCTTCTCCAGCCCATGTAATCATAGATACGTCATCATTTACCATGCTAAATATAGCATCTGGATATAAAAAACGAACTGCATTAAAATTTTTCATGCCAATATCTCCATTGCTATAATTTGAATTGGATTTCCACTTGGATTAGCACCCCAGTTATTTGCGCTAAGGACATTGTTAATTTGCATTTTATAAGTTGTTGCACTTGTAGTCGCTGGAGAATCTATGTACTGAATTGAATATTGAGCATAGTTTCCAGTATTAACTCCCCCACCATTTGGATAATAAGTACCTAGTACTACTGAAGTTAATGATGTAGCATTTTTTACAAGCTGAACCAAACCAGATTGATATGATGGACCAGAGCCTAAAATTAAAAATGATGTCATTACAAGAATTTTACTTGTTGAAAGTGTTGGGGTAATTGTTACAGATAATCCGCTAACATCTACATATCCTGCTCCACCTGTTGAAGATGTAGTATTTGATGTTGTAGCACTAACAACTTGAGCTATTTTGCCAGCAGAGCCCGCTGGTCCTTCTGCTCCTGTTGGTCCTGCTGGGCCTTGAATACCCTGAATACCTTGTGCGCCTTGTGCGCCTGTGTTTCCTGTTAAACCAGTAGGCCCTTGTATTCCCTGTGGACCCTGCTCACCTGTATCACCCTTGTCGCCTTTAAGGCCATGAATTCCCTGAATGCCTTGATCTCCAGTGTCACCTTTTGGTCCCTGAACTCCTTGTGGTCCTTGTGGCCCAACAATCTGTCCTGCTGAAGTCCACGATATACCATCCCAAATATAAAGATCGCCATCCGCTTCTACAATTCTTGCATCGTTTGCAATATTTCCTGTTGAAGGTAATGCTGCTACAGTTAAAGAAGAAGCTTTAAGATTTATTGAAACACCTTGCGGTCCTTGAATACCCTGTATTCCTTGCAAACCTTGTGGGCCTTGTGGTCCAGACAATGAAGATCCTGTCTCTACCCAATATGAATCATAGTACGTATAGCTTTTACCATTATCTGAATTAAACCATGCTTGTCCATTTACTGGATTTGCAGGAGGTGTTGCGGCTGTGATAGAAAAAGTTGCTTTGGTTCCTTCAATGCCTTGATCACCTTTAGGGCCTTGCAAACCTTGTAAACCTTGAATTCCTTGAATTCCTTGTAATCCCTGTAATCCTGTATTTCCTTGTGGACCAACTGGCCCCTGCTCACCTTGATCACCTTTGTCGCCTTTAAGACCTTGAATGCCCTGAGTACCTTGTGGACCTGTTGCTCCTGTTGGTCCTGCTGGGCCTTGAAGAGCTCCTGCATCAAACCATGAACTTGTTACTGTATCCCAAACCATAAGAACGCCAGTTGAAAGAATTAACCAAGCATTGCCTGCGGCTCCAACTAAATTAGCTGAAGTAAATGCGGCTGGCGTTGCATAGTTTCCAAGAATTGTTAATGCTGTTCCTGTATCGCCCTTAACGCCTTGAATACCTTGTAAGCCTTGCAAGCCTTGTATACCTTGTATACCTTGTTCACCTGTGTCACCTTTAGGTCCTTGCAAACCTGTGTCACCCTTAACGCCAGGGTTTCCTTGCGGTCCTGGGACAGTACTTGCTGCTCCTGTGTTTCCCTGTAAACCTGTTAAGCCTGTATCACCTTTAGGGCCTTGAATACCTTGTGGGCCTTGTGCACCTGTTGGACCAGCTGGACCTTGTGGTCCTGTAGGTCCTGGATTGTTTGTTAAATAATTATCTATGTCTGTTGCTAAATAGCCAAGGTCTCTTGGGACATCGGGCGACATGTCTAATGTCGGATATCTGAATACTTTAGGTGTTGTATTTCCTGGCATTTTTAAATTATACCATTCTCAGGGTTATAAGCCTTTTTAAGGCTTACTACTCAAGCCTTTCATTGCCTAGCTTTTAAACTATTTCTACCCCAGAAACCATGATACTTACTCCACCAGTTACATTTGCAGAAGCCCAAATAGACTCCCCAGCATTTACAATCAATGTGGTTTCTGTGGACTTTGTTGTATTTTCTCCTAGCAATACGTCTCCAAAAATTCTATTTGCTAGTCCTGGAGTTTGTCCAACTGGAACTAGATATAGACTGAATGCAATTGGGCCGTTAAATGTGTTTGCTGTGAATATGCTCTTAACAATTCCTTTATTGGTAAATGTTTTAAGGTTTGTATTTGTTGTAGTTAGAAGGACTGGCCCAATAAATCTTGTTGGATTATATGCCATTTGATCTCCTAGCTAATTGCCCATTTAGAGATAAGGTCTCTTTCAATTGAGAGGTATTCATTTACTGAAAGCGCTCTGTTATAAATTAGCATTTCGCCAATCTTAAATGCTCCAAATGTTGCGGAGTATCTTCCTATTACTTGTCCTGTCATACTTGTTAGCCCGCCTGAAGATGCGCCAACTGCAACGTCGACTCCATTTCTTCTAACTCTACGTGAGTTATCGGCATTGCTGTATACAAGTGTGTAAATTTCTGGTGTTCCTGTTAGGCCTACTGTAACAATAGCATTTTGATCATCATTACCAAAGCCAAACTTATATGTGTTTGAGGATACGTACCCTGCAATAAGGTTGTTTCTTGTTCCTGAGTTTGTTCCGCCAATTACATAAGTATTTGCATTTGCTGGTTTTGATGCTACATAAATAACTGTAAATGATGATGAAGCAATCCAAGAAAGTGTTTGATCTGAGAATGGCAAGAAGTCATCTACTCCGTCAAAGTTAATTGCGGGCAATCCTGATATTCCCGTTAATTGAAATGTTGGTTGAGCTGCTGCTGTTGCTTGAACGCAATGGCGGGCCAGTCCAGATTTATCATTCCATTGTGATACCTTGTTTAGTCCGTCTCTTGTTATAGTTGATGGAAGAGCCGCATCAAGCCATAGTTGTAATCCAGTTAAGCTAAATCTGTTTCTTCTAAAAATAATGTTATTACTAAGCAATTGGGTCTTCCTCCATTATTTTTTCTAGTTCTACTAATGGTCTCTTAGGCCATGTAACTTCGGATACATCTTTGCTATTCTTGAAAGAAGAAATCTTTTTTCTGTAATCTTTCCATTCAGCAAGAGACTTCTTGTCCATATCTGGATCTGTCTCAACCCATGCTGTAGACATTAGCTCAAAGCCAATATGTGCATTTACGTTATTTGTTTTTTCTTCATCTGACATCTTTTGTACTTCTACTGAGTATACTTTGCCATCTTTAATAAATGGTTCACAAGGTACAATCTTTTCTTGGAAATCATCGAACTCTGGTATTGCTACTTCTAGCAACCCGTTTTCTTTTGCAAATCCTTTTTCATCTATTGATTGTGGAATAGATACATTAGGGAAAAGCTGGGATAGTGCGCCGACAGCGACTACTTTTTTGTCTTCAACTATGGCGTACATGTTTTCTCCTTAAACGTTCAGATCAGCGAATGCGTATGCACCGAATATTGTTGTGCCACCGTCTCTTGTCATAAAGTTAAGAACGGTTGTATTTGTAGATAGAAGTGGAGATACGTTAGAAGCTCCTCCGCCATCCCATTTAATTGCTGCTGGCCAAGTAATAGCGTAGCTACCACCAGCCTTAATTTCTACTTGCCAGAATTGTGCCTTTGGCTCTGTTCCTACTGCAGGAATATTGCTAAATGCTACTGTGCATGCTCCGCCTGCTACCATCTTAAAAACGTTTGCTAGTGCTACGTTGCATGTTGCTGTTCCAGCTGCTGCAATCGTTCCTAGGTCTAGTTGTGCTGAAGGCACATTAAGATATGGACGAGCTTGTCCGTTAAGAGGTGCTTGAAGATATGTGTATGTCCAAAGACCTGGTGTTACCTGTTGGGGTACGCTTGTTATTGGCATTCTTATTCCTCCTCTGGAACGTATAGTGCTGGCAAATCTTCTGGTCTTGGAAGTTTATTCTCAGACTCATCTTCATCCCATGCGGCTTGTGCTGCTGTTACTGCAATAACTGCCTCTGCATGTTCAATTGCCATGACCTCACGATCTGTTTTTCCTGGATACTTATCTACGCATACTCCGTTGACTAGGGTAAATCTATGAAGTAGTTGTGACTCAACAACTTCATGGTCTCCATCTACGTCAATTGCGGGTACATGTTGTGGTCCACAGAACTTTATTTTCATTTTTTTCTCCTTTTCCTTACGGGTTTGACCAGTGTGGCATACTTACAATATGCGGATACATGGTTGTATTTGAATGTGTATCAAATTGATAATGAGTTACTACGTTGTACGGCTGCAAATCTCCACCAAATGATAAAGTTGTTCCATCAGTTCTTCTTAAATTTTTAGCTGCTGAGCCTGGATCAACTAAATACAAATGGGGACCAGGGTCGTCGGCATTTTGAACTGAGTAGACTGAAATAAATTTGTCTTCTTTAAATGGAACAATTGCGGTTCCATTAGAGCCATCTGTGTTTCTAAAGTAGAACAACTTTGTAGGATCTGCTGTATTTACTATGTGGCAATTAATTCCATTTGTGTAGTAATGGTATGGAGAGTAAATTGCAACCCATTGGTTATCCCAAGTGTTATTGTGCTTTTGTCCGTACCAGTTTTCGCTTTGATCAATACCGTAAGAAGTTGTATTTCCTAGGTTGATTTCAGTATCTGTAAATACTCCGATTCCTGAGCTACCCGCTGTTCCTTGAGAGGATGGGTTCCAGTATCCGTATCTTTGTGCATAACCGTCGTGGTTAAATCTTCCGAATCCGACTACTCCAGTATCTCCCATTACAAGCTTCATGTGATATGAAGGCTCTGCTCTAGTTGATCCTGCCTGTGCCCAAGTAAAGTCATAGAAGGCATAATTCTTTGGTGTGCTTAGCTGATTACCTGTTGATGGCCCAGCGGTTTTTGCCTCTGACAAGAACTTGTGAAGTGTTCCTGCTTTGTGGCTAAAATCGTTTAAGCTAAAGCTTGTGTTTCTCCATACGTGAAGTCTAATTGCATTTGCAGTTGTTGATTCTGCAACTGCAAGCATTTTAGTTCTATCGTTATACGATGCCATTCCACGGTTTGTGCGTCCCGCCCAAGTTGCGTAGGTAGCATTGTTAAGATCAACTCTATCAATGTAACCATCTGCAACACCTCTGAATCTTATTTGAAATTCTGAATCAGTTGAAAAATGGCTTACACGCTGTCTAACTCCTCTAGCGCCAATAATAGTTCCGCATCTATTTAAGTAGCTACCTTGTGAGTTAGCCTTATTCATCCACGCCCCTGAGAATCCTCCGTGAAGACATGGTCTGTAAAGAATATGTCCATCTGCTGATTGATTTACTGTACTTCCGCCATAATATGTTGTTACAGTGCTTGTTCCGTGATTACCATTTGTATATGTATATCCTCTAAAGTCTTCGTAGAACTGAGGCATGTTATCAAGTGCTGGCGACTGGTATCCTGCTAACCATCCTGGCATTGCATTAGAAGCAATTGTTTGATAATCAGAATTAATAATATTATATCCTGCTTGCTCATTGTTTTGATTTGACCAAATAGCAAATGTTGGGTAAGAAGAAACCTCTGTATTATTTCTTGATATAACAGGTGATGCTTCTTTGTTTGCAACTACTGCAAGGTTAGAAGCAACTGTTGTTGATGTTGCAGAAATACTAGCATTATTTGCATTTGTAATTGGAGTAATGACTGCAGCAATTGCTGCCTCAAGACCTGGGAACATTATCTGTGAAGTTGTTGTTTCTGTATTATTTGACATTTTTTCTCCTTAGACCGTTGTCCAGTGTGGCATGACTGAAATATGTGCATATGAAGTTGTATTACTCATTGTATCAAAAGTGTTAACAAATGAAACATTGAATGGCTGCAGATCTCCACCATTTGCCACAATTGTATTATCTGTTCTTCTTCCATTTTCAAATGCTGCCTGTGGGTTTGCGTAATACAAATATGGGCCAGGTCCGTCTCCATTTTGAACTGAGTAGCACATCATAAAAGAACTTTCTCCAAATGGTACTGGCGATGTGCCATTAGATCCATCTGTATTTCTCCAGTAGTAATACTTTGTTGGATCTGCTGTATTTACACAGTGAAGATTAATTCCATTGTGGTAATAGTGATAAGGTGCATATGAAATTACCCAGTTGTTGTCCCAGGAAATATTTGTTCTAATTCCATAAGAATCTCCTTGGTCAATTGAATAAGATGTTGTGTTTCCTAGATTTGTTCCGCTATCTGTAAATGCTCCAGTTCCAGAGACTCCTGGTGTGCCTGGATTTGTTGGAATGTACCAACCGTAATGGTTACCATTTCCTTGTGGTGAGAATCTTGAGAAACCAATCGTTCCGTTGTCTCCCATAATTAATCTCATTACATAGGATGGCTCTGCTTGTGTTGATCCTGCAGATGACCATGTAAAGTCATAAAATGAATAGCTGGCTGCTGTTCCTGAAGGACCTGCTGCTTTTGCTTCTAGAAGAAATGTATTTAAATCTCCTGAAGCATAGTTATTAGCATTAAGATTTACTAAAGGATTTGTATTCTTCCATACGTGCAAGCGAATTTGATTTGCTGTGTTTGATTCTGCAACAGCTAAGGTCTTTGTTCTATCATTGTAAGATGACATTCCACGGTTTGTGCGTCCCGCCCAAGTTGCGTAGGTTGCTGAGTTTAGATTTACTGTATCAAGATGGCCATGTACCTGGCCTCTCATTCTTATTTGAAAAGTTGAATCTGTTGAATAATGGTTAAGTCTTGGTCTAACTCCCTTTACACCAATGATGGTTCCTGATCTTTTTGTAAATTGTCCCCATTGATCAGCCCTGTTCATGTGAGTATTTCCATAATTTCCAAACACCTGGAAAGCATACAGGTGATTACCCTCGTGCCCATTCATATTAGTTCCGCCACCTGAATAAGTTGTGTTTCCTCCAGTGCCAATATTTCCTTCTGTGTAAGTCCAGCCTCTAAAAGATTCATACCAGTTGTTCATCTCAGATAAAGCAATGTCTGTCCATCCGCCTTGACGGTTATTCATTCTACTTGTTGCAACAAGCTGAAAGTCAGAGTTATAAACTGAGTAACCTGCTCTCGCATTATTATTATGGTTTGTCCAGATAGCAAAAAGTGGGTAAGGAGAAACTTCTGTATTATCTCTTGAAGTAGCAGCATTTGCAAGTTTTCCAATTAGGCTAGAGAACTGTGATGGAATGCTGCTTTGCAAGGAGCTAATAGCAGCAGTTGTTGTGTAAGCAATTGGTTGAACGGTGCTTGCTATGTTGTTTTCAAATCCAGGAATGTATACCTGATTTGTGGTGTTATTTACTGCCATTGTAGTTCTCCTTTAAATGATAATATTATACTTGTGTAATTTTTACGCCAGAGATGAAGACTGAGACGGAGTCTGCAGCACTTGCACTGATCTGAATATTTTCTGCTGTGTTAAGAACTTGCTTAACATCAAGAACAATAATAGCACGAGGCGGAACATCTAGGCTCTTTACAAAGAACTTTCCTGCCATTCTCATTGTTACTGTCTTTGTAGCATCTGTTAGGTTATCAAATGTGATAGATGTAATAACATCGATCTGTGCCGCTGGTGTTGTGTATACTGATGTTTCTGATGCAGGTAGTGTATCTGCGTAAAATCTGCTTGGTAAGCTTACTGTTGCCATATTAAATTACTCCCATGTTTGTATAAATTGTGTAGTTATCTATCGAAGATTGGATGGTAGCAACGTTTGCTGCTCCAGCCGAATTAACTGCAACGATCTGTGTAGACCCTGCTGTGTTAACTGTTGCAACAGCTCCAGAAGAAGCTGTTTGAATTTCTGTCACCTTCGATGATGTAGCAGAAACAATATCATTTACTCCTAGGAGGTTGCCCATTGACTCTAGAGCCTTTGCTAGAAAGACTAAGTCCTGAGAATTTAGAGTTGAACTCGACAGGGCTGTTACCTTTGTCTTAAAAAGATCAACTTGTGATGATAAACTTGAATAATCTGGCATTTTGTTCTCCTATGTATGAATTATAGCATAACTGTTTTTATTGTTTAGCACCCCGCCTTGCCTATAACACTCTTAATTATACCCCACCAGCCTTCTTTAGGCCAGTGGGGTACAGAAATTATTTTAGAGAATTCCTCCGTAGTATAAGGTTATGCCCATCAAGACCACTGGGATCACCAAAGCAAAAATTGCCTTATAGTAATCTTTGAGAGGGGTTCTAAAGTAGCTCTTACCTACAACTAAACACTTGTGTGCTGGAGACAACATATATCCTGCGTAGTCGACTGCAAAGAATAGCGGCAAAGTTTCTATGCCAAATACTCCTACTGATAGGACGACAAATCCAGCAAACTTGCTAGAACTTCCCAAGGCAAAACTTGCCAAGAATCCAGCAAAGGCAACTAGGATAAGGAAATTGTTTTTATGTGCATTTTCTAGCCATAAATTAATTGTATCAAAATTAGCCTTAACAATATTGCTTAGGATAATTACAATACCAGTAAATAGGATTACTCTGGCATAATCAACTAGCTGCTTTCTGTCCCGCTTTGCATCAGCTTCAATTTGTGCAGCATCCCTCATTGTTAGACCAAAAGTTTTTTCTGGTATGTTGATATCAATATCATCTTCTTTTAATACCTTAAATATATAAAACAAAATTACAATTACAGCTGTAACAAGAAGTGGCCAAATCTTTCCAATTAGAGTCCAGTAGCTTATATTTAATGCGGCCATTGGCAAAAGTACGGTTGCCTCTAGTGGGGACCAGAAGTAAAAGTGGTGAGTAGAAAGGTAATCTATAACCCCATAGTTCTTACGCTTCTTTTGATCCTCTGGGGCAATTGTATCTAAGGCACCCGCTGAAACAGCAACACGACCTGAAATTGGCAGAATTCCTGACAACATTGATATAAGAGCAACTACTGCTCTTTTAGACTTGATGCGTCTGGCAATCCAACTGTATACTGGTAGGAATACCTGAGTCTTTTTTGCAGCAAATGATAGCCCCATTATGGCTGCTAACAATATTAGGAACTGCTGATTATTTAAAAATAAAGATGTCGTAATCTCCATTTACCTATACTCTTTTCTTTTCCATAAGTTTTTTTTATACCAGCCACCGCCCGATGACTCTACATTATCTAATCTTACTATATTGTCTTTTCTTAGTCCAGTGTTTTCTTCAAGATTCCAGTCTTCTCTTTTGATAGGGATAATTTGAAATATTGGTGTACCCTTTTTAACAAGACCTTTAAATCCATCTTTAATATAAAACGGAATCCTTCCAGATCCTAGTAAATCTTCGTCACAATCTACAATAGCGCTTAAAGTCATAAAGGGAGTATCGTATTGATTTAATGGCTGGGTTATAAGCAAGCTATATCCTTTAGGTGCTTTAATTAAGTATGGATTATTCCAAGCATAGTGTTTATTTTCATATCCATTTGGCGCTGGCATTGGATTTGTAAACTCTGGTCCTCTAACTGTAATCGCTGGATAAAAATTAGGATCTTCTGGATCTTGTAAAAATTTTACTCTCGACCCTCCAACACCTTGCTCTACAACTATATCTTCCCAAAGCTCTGCCATATATCCCGTGCTAAATGAATCTCTAAAGGGAAAGCAAGATTTAACAGCAGGGCTTGTCTCCATTTTATCGTTTTGCACAAATACGCTAGTTTTTGGATACCAAGATGGGATGTAGTTTTTAGCTGGACTAATTGACGGTAGCCCATCAACTTCTGAGCATGCTTGAATCTCAGGCATCTTTATTCTTTTCTACTACTACAACATAAAGACCATTCCACCAATCAGTATCTGACTCTAAACTATTTAATACTTTCTTGCTATACAATATGTTTAGCCCTGATTCAAGTATTCCTTTATGGGCTCCTTGCACTACTTCCGTCCAGTTTGCATCGTCAAATACTAAAATAGACTGATTGGCAAATGAGGGGTAATAATACTTAACCGCATTTTTTGTAGACTCATGATCATGGGGTCCGTCGTAAAAGAATAAATCTATATCTGATATTTTGGACACATCAACTCTAAACATATCTGAGTTAGATATAAATATCTTGTTATCTCCCTTATAAGGCTTAATGTTTTGCTTAAACTCTTCTATCGTATTAGTTACTGGGGTTTCCCAGCCCCTTCTTACGGCCTGTGGAGCGCTTTCCCACATGTCTACGAAGTAGGCCTCTAACTTATTACCGCTTAGTGCTGCAGCGGCTGTAGCGCCCTGGTATGACCCAATTTCAAGGTACTTGGAAGATGACTTAGCTAAACCATTTATTAAAGACTGAACTCTTGTTGAGGTAAGCCCAGGTATGTCTATCTGAACAGTATTGTTTACTGAGTCTACTAATTCTTTTGCTACTAACGCAACTTTTGGGCTAATATGATTGCCATATTTTACTGCCATAATTTTGTCACAGTAGCCGCAATCCCAGCAATCAAATTTACAGTTCTTAATCTTATTGCGCCAAACGTTTATAGGCTTATCCACCATATTGGTTTCTTCAATAAAATCATTAAAGCTGTCAAATAGAATTTCTTCATTATTTGCATATCTTTTAATGATGTCCATTGTTTCTTTTAATCTAACATGAGATTCTCTGCCGTGCATCTTGATAACATCGATACCCAATTCATCAATGAACTGCTGCCAGTCTTCACGCCATGGTGGAAAATTAGCAGTCTTTAAAGAAACTGCAAAATCTTCGTGGTCCCACTTTGGACAAGATACCCTACTAATTGGATCATTAAAATACTGAGGACCATCTGTGCGAGTATTATTAAACTGATAGTGCTCATCCATCATTATGCACCCGCCATAACATCCTTCATTGGCAAGTAGAGATATCTTAACTCCATACTGCTGCTTGGCCTTCTTAAATCTTTTTAGCTTTTCGTGGTCTCTCATAAGGTCACGGTCTAGGTTAATATAATCAAAACCTGCTTTTGCTAACTTTTCAATATCTCTAGGCTCGGAAACATTTCTAAGAATTGTGTTTTTTACAAACAGTTCTGGAAAAGCTTTTTTGATTTGTCCTGTAGCCATCCAGTGTGTGTGAGGTATTGTTGCAGATCTAATTCCAGATTCGTATACTGGTCTAAATGATTCTATAAAGGTATCTAGGTTTTGTTGTGAAGGGCGAACCTCTGTATTATTAAATACTGCAGAAGCTGTAATACCTGTTTCAGACTGAATGTGTAGGGCCAAATCAATTAGGTAATTATGGTCTTCTTCCCCGCCATTAAAAACATCACCCATTGCATCCTGTAGAAAAGGATCAACCCTGCAAGTAAAATAGAAATCATATATAAATGCTTTGTATTCCTTTAAAAAAGAAATAAACTCATTTAGCTGATCTTTTTTTAATTTGGGGTTAAGCGGTACGCTAAACATTTTTCCTACAAATCTATTTTAAAGTCTCCAGCAGAATCATTCTTTTGGATGCCGAAACGGCGATGTAACAATTCTACAGTATCTTCCATAGTTTGGCAAGAGTCAATTTCTGACATAACTATCTTCTTTTTTTCAATTAGAACATGCTCTGATGTCCAATTTTCATCTCTAAATATCTTAGGAGTAGATAAAGAAATAGCTATCTTATTATAATAATATTTGTTTAGTAGGTGATGCATTGTTGCTTGAGCACAAAGGGTAGCATTAACTTTGTCTTCTTCTGTAAAATGATACTTAAACTTATCTTTATATGGCTCAAGTACGCTTTCTCCAAGTTGACTATACTGAAACGTTCCTGGTCTTACGCTTGTACTTCCCTTTAATTTTCCAGCAAACTTATAAGCCATTGCAACTTTTTCTGGAACAACTAGGCAATCAATAATTTTAATGTATGGCAATAGAGATTCTTCAAACCGACCAAACTTAAGGCCTAGGTATCCACCTATTTCTTCAATATAGCCTTGATGATTTCCTATGCTTTCAACATCATAAATTATATAGATCATTCTATTTCTTGCCACCCTTGAACTGATGCAGTTTCTAAAGCTAATCTTTCTGAAATAGCTTTATGTGCAATTTCAAGTTTTTTACTTGTAGTAATAGTTTTTTCAACAGCGCATTCAATTGCTTTTATTTGATCTTTTTCTGGTAACTGATTTATGGCTTCCATGTTGCCAACTCCTACATTGCCATAAAATAAAAGATCATTTGATGCTTGAAGACCTAATCGGTTAATCCAGAGTTCTGCCTCTAAGCGCTCTTCTTCTTCATAGTCTCCCATGATATCAATGACTCTTCTTCCGTCTGGCAATAAGCCTTCTGGGGATTCGTTAAATCTTGTAATTAAAAGCATAAACTTGTCACGCTCTTCATATGTCACAGTTGCAATTTGTTTAGAACTATTTAGGTTTCTATACTTTTCTTTTATATCTAAGTCGTAAAGTTTATTTTGAGCTACCGATGAGGTTTGCAATTTATACTCTTCTAATAATTCAATTTCAAGTCTAAGTTTTTCCATAGCGTGTTCTATTTGAATAATCATATCTTCTCTTGATTTTAATTCAAGCATAAATTGTCTAAGCTTACCGAATGGGGAATATTGTGCATTTCCAATAAAATTATCCATTTTAAACACAGGTGTGCCCCAATGTCTATTAATTGAGTACTCTAAAATTTCTTTTTGTTCTGCTGTGTAATTACTTACATCCGAATTGATATCGTCTGCATAACGCATTGCTATTACCTATCTATGCTCTCCAACCACAAATGCCCGAGCTTCTACCAGGAACACCTTTAGGCTGCATTGTTCCGCCGCCTTCAAAGCCTGAGTCAGTAGCATAGGTCATTTTGTAGCTTCTGTTATTCTGAGCGCCATCGTAGCAACCCATCATATAGCTATGGGTTTGGCCCATATCATAATTTTCTTCTCCGCAGTTTCCTACAGGTTTTGTAATATTTCCAACATTTGTTTCTGTTACCATGTTCCATCTTCGTAGAACGTATCCACCATTATATGAGCCATCATTGCCCGCATATCCTCTACCAACCTTTGAAGACTGACCATGTTGCTGATCATGTATTCCTGCTACTGATGATGCTTGTTGTGTTTCAGTTGCATAAGTAATACGGGTTGAGTTATTAGTATCTCCCCAGATCCATCCGTATAGCTCAGTAAAAATAGAAGCGTGTCCCGCATCGTTAAAGTTAATAGTGCCAAGTCCAATTGATGACATCCAAGACTCTGATGCAAAATCAAATCTCATTAAAGATGCTGAGGCGGCTGTCGCAGGCATGTATGCTCTAATTTTTTCATTTTGAGCTGCTTGTCCATTTTGTGATGTAGAAAAAGGCATTGCGGGTGCCCCAGAACCAACTTCTGTAACCATATTAATCTTGTTCACAGTGTTTACATTTGGTAGCCATGATCCAGATGCTCTGGTTATATAAGAAAAAGTACTTCCACACATGCCACCAGAATAGGCACCACCCGCTGGAAGAAGGTCTCCTAGGTTTGTTGATGTGTCTGTAGAGTGTTGCATTCTGTTTACGTTTCGCCAAACAGCTGTATCCTTATACCCAGAAAGTAAATACCCAGTAGTGATGATCTCTCTTAGCAAAAAGCTAATCGGTCCTCCACTGCCAGCCATATATCTATTTTGTGGAAATGGCATTTAAATCACCGTATTGTATTTTAGGGTAACTGATTCTACTCCAAGAACTGGCCAAGTAATATTAAATGGATCTTCTTGATCTGTTAGGTCTCTTAATGCTTGTCTGTATTCAACTATCTTTTCTTGATCCGCTGCTGAAAATGAATTAAATAGATCTGATGTCATCAGGTAGTCTGTTGAATTTAAAGTGTTATCTCTGTGATAACGAACGTCTCTTTTTCTTGCTTCTTTTACAGCTATCTTTTCTGAATCTGAAAGCTCAACAATATTGTATCTGCCTACAACTGCTGTACCATTAAATGCTCGAACAAATTCTACTTTTTTAGAAGACTTATCGTATTCTGGCATAGATGTCTCATCTTCTACTACATACCAGTTTTCAAAACCGTCTAAGGCAACCTGTGTTATAACTGCTGGGAAATGCGTTGACGGATACATCTCTCTTAAAGATTGCTCATCAACAATCTGAATAACTAAATCGTCTATAACCTGTGCGTACATTATCGTGAGTCCTTCATTGATATTGATCCTCGCCAGTTTGTTCCATTATCGTATGTAATAAATGTTATAACATCGATTCCTCCAGAAGTAAGGGCTGGAGCTGTAGCTCCTGGATATTTTGCACTTGCAAATGTTATTGCGTATGCTCCTCCACCAGTTAATTGTAGAGAGAAAGAAACAACTCCCGTTGTCGGGGTATTGATAATAGTAAATGTTGTTGCTGCTGTTACTGTGCAAGTAAAATCATTTGATAGAGATAAGTCTAAGTTTACTGCACCTGAACGAGACCCTAGGTCTAGTCTTCCAGTCTTATATGTATTAAGGGATCCAACTTGATCTCCGATAACATCGCTTAATAGTGCCATTACATTACTCTCCATCCTTGAGCTGTATTTGAAAATACTAGAGTTGCAGCTTTGCTTTTTACGTTAAAGACTAGGTCTTCAGCTACACCTGCTATCAAACTTCCATTTCTTGCAATTGTAAAGTTTGTTGTCTGTGAAGTTCCTGCTGAATCTACAACAACAACTGTATCTCCAATTGAAGGAGCTGCTGGCAATGTAACAACAAGACCTGCTGCTGGGGTTACTAGAAGTCTATCTCCTCTAACTGCTGTATATGAAGAAGTTATATTTACCCAAGTATTTGGGATCTTTCCAGCAACTAGGGAAGATAATCCTGTAACTGTTGAAGCAAGAGCGGAAATTTGTCCCCCCGCTGTGCTTACATAGTTTTCAGTTGCATATATTCTTGTCTCGTGATCAGCAATATCGGCTTCAGCGTCAGTAATTCTTTGTCCGTTAACTGAGCTGTTAATTGAGGTAATAGCTGCATCTCTTGCCGCATTAATAGCAGCGATTCTTTCAGTTGTAATTGTAAGAATATCGTTAACGCCCATAGATTTTGCTAATGTATCAAGTGCTGAGGCCAGCAAAACTAGGTCGTTTGCGTCTAAAGTTGTGGATGCAAGAGCGCTTACCTTTGTCTTAAATAGTTCAACCTGAGTTTGCAGTGTTGTATAATCTGGCATGTTTTCTCCTAAGCCTGAGCTTCAGTCCAGGAAATTCTAGCAAGAATGTTTGCAGCCCCTGAACCAAGATTTGTTGCTGTAACTGTTAAGATGTCTGGTCCATTAGGGAATGATGGGTTTGTCTGAGACCCATTTCCGTTTAGAATTGAGTTTGAAAGGTCTCTAACTTTCTTAGCATCAAATGTAGTAACGGAGAAGTTAGTACCACCTGCGTTTTCTGTGTAGAAAGCAAAGATACGATCTCCACCAGTAACGGTATTTGTAGGGGATGTAACTGGTGCTCCAGTACCTCTAACTCCTGTACCGTCGTGGTAAATTACCTGTGCGAGAGAACCAGAACCGACTCTTACTGATTCCCATTCTGTAGGAATTGCAATACCGTTCATAGTCGCTGGATTTAGAATTCCTTCAATCAAGAATTGTCCCTGTGAAAGAACTCCAACTGAGTCAAGCTTCATCTGCATACGGTTTGCTAGTTCACGCAATCCAAAGTTTCTGCCTAGGCCGTTGTCTGCAGAAGGAGCCACTCTAATTGAAACGAGTGGACGAGGGGTTGGTGTGCTTCCGAATGTCTGTACTGCAGTACCGTTAGGGTTAATTGCAGAAATTGCTTCATCTGCACCCGCTAGAGCAAAAGTAAATGAAGTTGGAGCAACACCAGTAATCAAAAAGGTTCCATTGTATCTACTTGAGCCTGTAACTCTTGCTGCGCTAGAAACTGACTGGAATCCTATATTTGGATTAACTTTGCTAAATGAGAAAGTTGTAGGGCTTGGAACAAGTGAAATTGTATATGTTCCGTTAAATACGGTATCGATACCAGTGATTGTTACCTGCTGACCTACTGAATAAAGATGAGATGTACTCGTTGTTAATGTTGCAATATTGTTTGTAAGCTGTCTAAATGTAGGAGTATAGATATCATTTACTCCAGATATAGTTACGTTTGTACCTGATGCCAGTGTGTGAGTACCTGATGTTGTCATTGTTGCAACACCTGATAGCGCCTGACGATTTGTTAGTGTTGCTGAAATCGTTCCAGATCCACCAACCTGCAAGTATCTCTGCATACCAGCGGTAAAGATAAATGACTTATCATCATTAAATCCACCATCCATAATTACGGATGATCCCCAGTGTGACATAACTGGTGCACAGTTTTGAGAAATTGTTTGTACTGAAACTTGTGCTGTACCAGATCCGCCAGGAATTGTTGAGTCTGGAACAAAGTTTGATTGGATAGATGTTCCAAATAGATTAATTGCAACTCCTCCGTAAACTAGAGGTTGTGCGACTCTTCTTACAATATTAACTGCATGTGCTTGAATTGATGCATTGTATGCACCAATTGATGTGTATTCGCAAATCTCAAAATTAGCTCCATCTGCAATTCTTAGGTATCCTGTTGATGGCCAGAAGCTTACGTCGTTAACATAAATTACTGTATCTTGAGGGAATAGAGTAGAACCGCTTAGCCCTGATCCTCCTGCAATTAGTTTTGCAGAGTTTAGAGGCTCATTAATTGTTTCATATCTTGCAGGAAGGTTTCCTGATCTCATATATGAAGCGGTATTAATATTATTCATTACCATCTTGTGACACCAAATAACGTTACCGTCTGTGCCTCTTAGTCCAAATCTGATTGAGCCTGCTCCATACCAAGAGTAATCGATGAATGTCATCTGCATCTTTGATATATCGAGGTTATATCCTGTTGGACCATTGCCGTCTACGGTGTCAATGTTCCATTGTGATTGCGGAATCTTTTGAATTTGTGTCTTGAGATAAGGAGAGGAAGCAATACTTGGTCCTCTATATGCTGGGGCAATGTTTAAAGAAGTATCATTGTTAATCTGAATAACTCTATAAGACTGTCCTCTAACTACAATTAGGTCTCCAACAAGTAGTTGCTTTCTAAATCTAGTGTCTACTCCTGTTACTACATTTGAAAATTGTGTTACTGAGATCTTTCCAAATAGTTCTTTGTTTGAAAATCTTCTTACAGCATACAATGTCCGTCCATCATATTCAAAATAAAATCCATTTTGATCGTCATATAGTCCAGCTCTTGTTGCAGAGCCTTTCCATTGATACGCTGTTACGAATGAGTTAACTCCACCTGGAAGCTGATCAATTGCGCTAATTGTAGATGTAAATGTCTTTTGTACAATAATTGTATTTGAATCTGTTACTGAGCTAATAGTAAACAAACCATTAAATGGATTGTATGCCCCTACTGTTTCAATTCCTTCAATTTTAATTGTTGCGCCTGCTTGCAAGTTGTGATCTTGCAAAACACGAATTGTAATTGAATTTGATCCAATTGCTGTGCTTGATGCTGCAATATATGATATATCAAATGAAGGTGTAAACTTTGTTCCTGTTGAAAACGTAATTGACTTACCTGACTGATATCTAAAATATCTACGTGTTTGTCTAAGTGTCTGTGTTCCACATACGTTATTTCCAGTTGTAAGAATAACTCCACCATCGAATGGTCTGTGCTCTACGTAGCCCTCTGGCTTGCAGAATAGGCCAATTCCTACGGTGCTTATTGCACCTACAGGAATTAGTGTCTGTGTCATAAATGAGAATGAATTTGGAGTTGTAACTCTGTCAATTAAGAAGCTTCCATTAATTGAGCTTCCCGATGGAGCTGAAATCAAAATTGGCGTTCCTGGATAAAGTCCGTGTGGGTTTGTAGTAACAACATCGATTCTTGAAAGAGTTGCACCGTCTGATGTTGCTGCCCAAGAATTCAGGGCTCCAGTGTTTCCGCCTGGGATATGTGCATTGTCGAAGATTCCTCCACCGTAAAGTGTTGTTAAGGTTCCATCTAGAACGCTGGTCAAGTTTGGAACATTGCCCTTGGCAATAAATGAAAATGATGTTGAGTCAACAATGGTAATAAGGAAAGTACCGTCTGTAAGTGGGCTAAGTGACTCATTAACACTTACTACGTCTCCGTTATTTAATCCGTGTGGCGTTGCAGTTGTCACAACGATTCTGGATCTTGGTGTTCCACCTGATGAGATAATAGAAATCACATCTAGAGAGTTTCCGCCTGTGTTTCTTGAAAAGAATGTTGGATAGTTATTTTGAAGTGAAAGAGATTCCCACTTAGAACCCTGTACACCGTACTCAAAGTCGGTATCAATTAAAGACTCTGGATCAGATATTTTTAGCTTTCCTACTGCGTCCAGGAGATCTGATGAAGGCATGAATGTCTCAACTGGCTCGTCAACCATAATCTGAAGCTTATCTGTTGACTGCATTGAGGCTGTGTTGTACTCAAGAACTAAAATTGTGTGAACATCATTTAGACTGTCGGTTAGTGTATGGCTTACTAGACCAATTGATGGGTCTGAAAAATTGTAAATGATTTTATTTTGGGTGACGTTTGTGATCAAAAGAAGATTTTGTCTTAATACAAATCTCGGAATTGTAATCGTAGATGTTGCTGGTGAAAATATAACCCCTTGGTCGTTAATTGCTCTTCTTGCCATATTAGTTAGTCTCCCTTAGAAAATAAAACTTGTTGCCATAATTGTACCATTTATCTGTGCCAAAGATGATGTTAGTGCATATTTTGGATAATAAATACCTAGATTAAGTAGTGAATCTAATTCATAGGCTGAAACTCTTCTTTCAATGTCCGCCACAACTACATCTCCAATTGGACCTGTTGGACCAACGGGTCCCTGGATTCCTGATGGACCTTGAATACCTTGTGGCCCTCTTACATTACCTTGCAAAACCCATGTTGTTGTTGATGCGCTATAAACGTAATACTCTCCAGTATTTAGATTTATAAAGTTGTCGCCTTCAATTAAATTTGTTAGTCCTGCATTTTGTGGAACAGATTGAGCTGTGTATGTCTTTGTTCCTCTTGTACCTGGAACACCCGCTGGGCCTGTAACTGATGCGCCCCGAGGTATTGAAAAATTTAAAACAGCATTTGTTGCTGTGCCTGAATTTGTGACTGTTGCATTTGCACCTGAAGCAACTGATGTTACTGTACCTACAGATACGGCTGCTGCAGTTCCTGCTGGACCTTGTGGTCCAGTGGCTCCCGTTGGGCCAGGTCGTGATCCTGCAACGACTACCCACTCAGTTCCGTTATAGCGTTTTAATGACATATTTGATTACCTCTCCACTATTATACAACATATCTTTTATTAAACCCCAGCCCAAATCAGCGCTTCCGCATCAAAGGTTGGGAATATTTTTATCCATTGTCCTGCCGCTGCTACATATAAAGAAGCTTCTGAGGATATGTATGCTATCATTCCGCCGTGCAAAGATGCTGCTGGCAGGCTAGCAAAATTTGTTATTTGTGCAGCATTGTTTTTAAACAAATCAGAATAAGTTATTTCTCCTTCTTCTGTTGTTAGGTCTAACCAAAATTCTGTTTGTGCTGGATTAGGTGGAGTTGTTGAAGACAAAATTGATTGACCGCTTGTATCGTCAAGATCTACCCAGAAATCCCCTTCAATTGCAGTATACGTAGGTGGCTCTTCATCTGAATAAATTAAAGGAAGTTCTGGTTCGTCTGTGTCAATCCACAGTGTATCCATTCCATAAGTTCCTTCGGCTGGAGGATTTGGTCCAGCAAATACAAATTCGGTAGAGCCTGCATCATCGTCAACATCTATCCAAAGATCTCCTGTTGATGTTGCACCTGCTGGTGGTGACATTAAACCAACAAAGAATGTGCTTGGGGGCAAAGATGTATCTGTTGGAATTAACTCTAGCCCGCCTCCGCCTCCGCCTGAGCCTTGAATATCTTGCCAAAGTAGTCCGTCCCAGACCTTTAGTTTGTCTAGCGGCTTATTGTAATAGATTTGTCCGTGTACTGGAGTTAGTGGAGCGGCATCAAGTCCAATAATAATTCCGTTATTAAAAGTATTTTTAGATGTCCATGTGTTTGTTGTAGATAAAGATAAATTTGTTGTGACATTTTCCCAAGCAGAATTTAAAGCATTCCATACCTTAAGAGCACCAATTGTTCCGCTTCTTGCTTCATCCGTATCAAACCAGAATTGACCATCTATTGGAGAAGTGGGTGCATTAGAGGACATCTTTGCAGTAGAAGGGGGAATATAGGCTTCTAGAATCATCTTGTTAGATTCATCATCGTAGGTTACAGAAATATTAGGATTTGTTCCATGAGTAAACAATGGTCCGATTGCATCTTGAACTTGTTCTTGGGTTAATTGAGCTACTGCTACAAAGTTAATCTTGCCTGTGACATCATCATATGTTGCGGTTAAATTTGTATGAGTGCCAGAAGTTATAAGGCCTGCTGCCACATCCTGAATTTTCTCGTCTATATCTAATTGAGATAACGGAACTTTTCCAAGTCCGTCAAGTTGTGCAATTCCATCTGCTTGGCCTACTTCTGATACAGGAACATATTTTGTATCGCTTGTATTGCCAAGGGCAGCAATTGCTGCATCAGTATATGATTTTGATGTAGCTAAGGCTGTAGATATAGCTGTTGTTATTGTTGTTGAAAAATTAGGGTCATCATTTATTGCTGCCGCTATTTCATTTAGAGTATCCAATAGTGCTGGAGAGGTATCAACTAAATTTGAAATTGCTTGATTTACGTACGCTTGGCTTGCTATTGTATTTGTATTAACAGATAAGGTTATTGTTTTTGCTACGCTATCGTAGACCTTGTCTATTCCGCCTGTAGCAACAATTGCCGTTGCAATTGCAGCGATTGCTTCTTCATTATCGTATGTAGCTGTTAAGTTTATTTTTCTGGCCACATCGTCGTAAGCAACAGTTATATTTGTATGCGTTCCAGTAGTTAGCAGGTCTCCAACTAGATCCTCTACCTCTTCGGTATCAAGGATATTGGTTTCTAGGGTCCGAACTTTAAAATCTAGGGAGTTAGGGTTTGTGTCATTATTTTTACCGACCTTGACTTCAAGGGCCTCAATAGCATCATTGGCATTTGCATGCTGGGCGGAATGCGAAACTACCTCAACCGAGTCTAGCGGCTGTGGATTAACTAAAGTATCTAAATTCTCTGGAAAGATTGTTGCCATGTGGTTGCACCTCTTTCATAATTATACATCAATAAAGTTCTTAATACTTTAGTTTGATTGCATTCCTATTCTATAACCCTTTTTATAATGAGCCATGTTAACAGTTTCTTTTTCCATACTAAGACCTAGCTTTTTTTGGAAATAGCCTTCTTCTGTATTGATCTCCATTTTCCAGTCTTCACGCTTGATAGGGATAATAGACATTATTGGGGTTCCAGCCTTTATGACTCCCTCAAATCCGCTTTTAATATGAAAACTGACATTGCCAGGAAGGGGGTAAACATCATAGTCTACTAATCCAGCTACTGTAGTAAATGGAAGGTCATATCTATTTATGGGATGTATTACTAGGGCAGAGTATCCTTCTGGCATTTCTATACCCCAATACATTTGCCAACCAAAATGTGCTCCGTAGTGTCCTTCTGGAACTGGCATTTCTTTTAAAACTCTTTCTGCACATGGATCATGCATTGAATCCCAAGAAAGTTTAGGCAGACCCTGATCGTCTTGCTTTACAATGACATCCGTATGCAAAACGTAGTGGTATCCGCAAGTCATTGCATCAAAATACGGCATGCAATGCTTTAAACTTAAAAAAACATTACTTCTTTTAGCTGTTCCGTTTTTTACTTTTTCTTCATCCCCTTCTCCATGGAATAATGGCATATCTTTCCAGTAGGGGGCAATATTTTTTTTTGCTGGAAGGGGCGGATTTGTATTTTCATGACCTGGACCCCAGGGGTAGAATTTAATAACATTGTTATCCATTAATTTTCCTATCTAAATCATACAGCTGTTTTGCTGCAAAGTATCTATCGCCTGTTTTTTCTACGGTGTCATACATAAGAGCATAAAACTCTTTATAATCTACCTTTGCTGCCAACTCATATTTATTTAATAATTCTAGTGTAGGGGCACCATATTCTCCAATAACCTTGCCTGTTAGAATATCTTTATTTCTTAATGTGCCACGTATTACCTTATCTCTAAAGCACTCTCCGCTTTCATCTTTTTCTGTGTATTTTCTTTTCCATGAATTTTGGGAATCTTCTCCTGCATACATAGCCCTAGTCCATAAAACATGATCTTTCATATTAAATATTCTATAACCTCTGGTCCAGGCAATCATTGCTATTGCATTTTCTTCATGGTAAGCCAATAGTGGATCGTATTTTACATCTTTAACAAAAGACCCTGAAGTAAATAGAAAGTGACCTGCTATAAAATATTGCTCCTCATAATTTGAATTTTCAAAATTAGCTATTTTAGCTGCTGGGGAATCTAAGGCTTCTATGTTGTATGCAAAGTTATAATAATTTTCTTTGTCCTGCATTCCTATGGCATCTGGACTACTTTTTGAAACTAAAGACCAAGATGTATAGTAGCCCTCCCAGTCTTCATTTTTTGCCATTGTGATTTTTTTACCAGACTCTAGGTCTTTATAATAATATGGAACATATGAAGATATAATTGGCTTGTCTACTGTTTTATTTAACTCGTTGTAATTTTTTATTAAAGTACTATCCCACCCGCTTTTAAAAACTGTATGGGCATCAATCTGTAAATAATACTGCTCGTTGTCATACAAAGTAGATGCTAGCCCTCTTGCAACACCCAGCCCTACTCCTACGGTACCCTCTACTTTTATTGTTTTAACATTAGGAAATAATGAAAAATCTGGATATTCATTGTCTGTATACTGAAGACATGCCCCCACATAAATATTTTCTGGGAAGCTGGCTTTTCCGAATGCTGTACTTATTGTGTCAAATAGGTCTTCTTCATTATAAGAAGCGACGTTAATAAAAATACTATTTGTTTTCATTTTACCATTTCCCTATTGGACAGACTGCGTGTTCCAGTTTTGTTTTCATCTGCATAAAACAACCACACTTTTTACATGTTTTAGTTAACTGTATTAATTCTGGACAACCTTTACAGATGTTAAATCTTTTTTCAGCAACTTCTTCTGATATTTTTTTTACTGTTGGGTCTAGCATATCCCACGGGCGAGATTCTCCAAGATTTTTTTTATACTGTTGCCATGGAGACAAATTGTCTTCTGTCATTTACTTACCCTTCTTGTGGTGGATAAAAATTTAAACCGTCCCATGTCCAGCCTGTATTTATAGAGGTTTCAGATGAGCATTCTATTACTATTGGGGATGAAGAGAATCCAGCACGTAGATAGTCTATCATTTCGCTAGTAAAATCTTCTATTGGAAAAGTTATTAATCCAAACACTTCTTCGCCTACTATTGCTGCAACCTTAAATGCATATTGTGGTGCACTTGGATCAGTCTCCAACAAAGGAGCATTTAAATCTGTTGGTAAATAAAAATTATTATTCCTTCGTACAGCACCTACGCAAATTTCTGGATATAAGCTACATTCAACAAAATTTGGAGAAGAGGTTAATCCAGCAATCCACCTATTAGCAATTGAAATAGATTCTGGAAAAAACATTGTGTAAAAAACATCATTTTCTACAATAAAAGCATACCCTTTATTCATTTAAATACTCCATTGGTCTAGCATATCAGACCTCCACTATTTACACAAGAGCACGATGAGTTATATCTTTGAAGTCTATAGCATCCTTCAAAACAAGAGCAACCACTTTGTCCATAATTATAGTAAACCTCTCCGCACACCTGGCCAACTGTACATCCTGCTGGTGGGGCATAATACTGAGGCGCAGCGTAATACTGAGGCGCAGCGTAATACTGAGGCGCAGCGTAATACTGAGGCGCAGCGTAATACTGCGGTGCGGCATAATACTGCGGTGCGGCATAATACTGAGGCGCAGCGTAATACTGCGGTGCGGCATAATACTGCGGTGCGGCGTAATACTGCGGTGCGGCGTAATACTGCGGTGCGGCGTAATACTGCGGTGCGGCATAATACTGAGGCGCAGCGTAATACTGCGGTGCGGCATAATACTGCGGTGCGGCGTAATACTGCGGTGCGGCGTAATACTGCGGTGCGGCGTAATACTGTGGCGGTGCATAATAAACGGGAGCAACGTAATTATAATAAACAAAAGAAATGCTGGTTCCAATTAAAACTGTATCTCCGCTAGATGCGCCTTGAGACTGAATATAATTTGTTAATCCCGAATTTGATGTATTTGTTGTTGATTCTGAATAATTAAGTCCTGCTGCTTGAATTGCTGTTATTGCTTGAGATCTTGTTAGTCCAGATAAATTAGGAACATTAACTTTTCTTACACCAGTCCTTTTAGGTTTTCCCGCTCTTCTACGCATTTTAAGCGCTCAGATCGCCGAGTACAACCCAACTATTTAGGGCTCTCTTTAATAGTGTAGCGCTGCTCCACTGAGTACGTAATTTTAATCCTGGGGTAGCATTTGGAGTAAATCCAGATCCAGCGATAGTTACTTGAGATGTTCCTGTTTGCAATATATCTACAGAATATCCGACTGGAAACAAAGCAGAGTCGGATATTGTTACGGTTCCGCCTGCAGACATTTCAATAAGTCTTCCAGAATCTATTGGCGCAATAGTGTAGCTAGCGGATTTAGAATTTATTGTTATTGTTCCTTCTTCAGCCTGTACTGAAATAGTTCCATTCATTGTTGGGTGGAATTCACAAGCATAGTATAAGTTATCTGGTGCAGTTTGTGGTAACTCTACAATAATAGAGCCTTTGTCTGTTCCTGCATTTGTTATTCCTGTGGTGTAAGAATCGGCTAACGAGTACCCGCCCGCAACTGTCTGTATCCGAAATGGATGCCCTACAGCATCTACAATAATACGATACTTTTTACCTTTTACAAAATTAATGCCTCCATTTGAGACGCCATTAACAAGGTAAGTTCCTGTTCCTGAATTAGTTACGTAGTAATCTACTGAAGGCTCATTCATCAAGGCAAGTCTCCACCATTGTCCAGTATGGGCAAAGTATGCTCCGCCTGTTCCATGAACATGTGCAAACATTCCATGTTTAGTTCCTGGATTTGGAAGCTGGGATTCTGCAGAATACATTTCCCACGCTAAGTCTGAGCTTCTAATTGTATTTAATGGAAAAACAACTGTTCCCGTAAAGGTTGGAGAATCAATAGGAGCCTTTGTTCCAAGTGATGTGTTAATTGCACCAAGTGCTGTGGTTACCGTCGCAGCATATGATGCATCGTCATTAATTGCTGCAGCTAATTCATTTAAAGTATTTAATGCATCGGGTGCTGTATCTATAAGGTTTGATATAGCATTCGTAATAGCTGAATTTCTATTTGTTACCTCTGTAGAAATTGCTGAGGCTATTTCTGTATCTCTTGCAATTGTTGCTGGAATTTCAGAATCTGGAATTTTTCCAGTTTCGTCAAGTGAAGCAACTCCATCTGAATTTCCAACAGCGCTGAGTGGAACATAAGTTGTTGCAGATGTACCACTTAAGCTAGAAATAGCACCATCTACATAAGCTTTATTTGCAATAATGGTATTGTCAACTGTAAGAGTAATTGTATTTGCATTATCGTTATAAACTTTTGTAAGACCAGTGCCAGCAACTAGTGCTGTATCTATTGCATCTTGAGCAAGCTCTGTAATTTCACTTGGTATAACGCTTAAAAATGGAAGTGCTGGCCATAAACTTGTTCCATTTCCAGCTTTTATTTTATTTAGCGTTGTATCTAGGCCTAGTTCTCCAGCTGCTAAAGGTTTTGTGGAAGAAGACCATTGAGATGAAGTACCTCTTCTAATTTTTATCGTTACTGATGGCATTATGCAGCACCGCCATCAACTACTCCTAGATTTGGAACTTCAACTGACCCTACAGAATAAACTGCTCCATCATATGTATGAATATGATCTAGTAATCCTGTTATTGCTCCGCCGCCAATTGGGTTCCAGGCAGCCCCATCGTAGTATCTTAATTCTGATTCTGTTGTATTGTAATAAAGATCGCCAATTCTACCATTTGCTGGATCGGATTGTAAGGCTACTGCGTGTAAGGGAACTAATCTTTGAACTGACATTTAGAACTCCCTTATCCAGTAATTACGACTCTGTATGCTCCACTTGCAGGGGCTGTTGCAAATTTCAATGTAATTGTATTTGCTGATGTGCGCTCTACGTCTGTTTCTACAAGAGATTTTGTTCCCGCTGTTTCAAAAACTTGAACGGTAACATCATCTGATCCTAAATTGTGTGTAATAACTAAAGAGGTTAATGTATCTGGATTTGCAAGATCTGCTGCGTATTTACGGGCAATTGCATGGTAGTTAGTACCATTATTTGTAAGTGTCCAGTTGTCTGATGTTTCATTCCAGAGAACCTCTACGTCTGCACCGTCTCCACGCTCTACACGAATTCCAGCATCTGCTAACGGAATTCCAATGAAGTCGGTATTTAAATTAACCTTATTATCAACAATATTTACTTGAGTAGTATTTACTGAGTTAATTGTTCCTGTTACGTTTAAGTCTCCGCCAACATTTAAATCATTAGTAATTGTTACGTTATCTGGAAGACCAATTGTTACTGTTGTGCCTTCTCCTGCTGTAGGGCTTACTGTTACTTCATTAGCGGTTCCTTGAATATTTGCTACATAGTCACCTGTTGTATCTGTTCCAAGTGCTACAGAATTTGGTGCAACTGTAGTTGTGATTGTTACATCGCCAAGATTTGTTATTGTTCCTGTACCAGTTACGTCTCCTGAAAGAGTAATTGTAGGATCTGCTACATTAAAGTCTAATTTCCCATTTACGTCATCGTAAGTTACTGAAATACCAGACTCGGTATTTGTTGAAACCATATCTCCAACAATGTCTTGTACACGCTCAGCATTTAATGTTACTGCGCCTGTTGTTACTGTAAAGTCTGTTGAGTCAAAACTTGCAACACCTTTGTTTGAAGAGGTTGCGTCTTCTGCTGATACTGTAATTGTATTATTTGTTACAGCAACGTCGATTCCTTCTCCGCCTGCAACTGTCAAAGTATCAGTTAATAGATTAACTGTGTCTGTTCCAGTGTCTCCTGCAATTGAAAGTGCTGTTGCTACTGTTACAGTTCCTGCCGCAGTCAAACGACCTTGAGCATCTACTGTAAATGTAGGAATTGCTGTTTGTGAACCATATGAACCAGGTGTTACCGCTGTATCATTAAG
>Ga0209107_10000334_pt1 | contig 28248 bp, 27 predicted proteins | sample LakErihyJuly2011_2_FD_187460 | JGI IMG/M metagenome (GOLD analysis project Ga0209107, IMG submission 187460) | Freshwater microbial communities from dead zone in Lake Erie, Canada - CCB hypolimnion July 2011 (SPAdes) (version 2) | ecosystem: Environmental > Aquatic > Freshwater > Lentic >...
CAAAACCCAGTGCATAATCCAAACAGTAATAAATAATATTTCTTTGGTAAAGATTTATTTTCAGGATGGACAATATTTATCAAGAAATAAATGCTTCCCATCCAAAAAAATAGTTGAGGCGCATCTGGAAGTATAAAAACTCCCGCAATAATACTGGAGTAAATGGATGCGGAATAAAGAACAGCTGCTATTATTCCGCTTTTTTCGTCTTTTATTTTTTTTGCAATCACATAAATAAAATAGGTGTTTACGGCAGCTAAAAGAATTGGACCAAGCCGAATGAAAAAGTCGGAAGTTAAAGTTAAATTTAGACTCGTCAACTTTATTAATAAAGCCACAAAAGGAGGATGGTCAAAATAATTCCATTGCAGATGCCGCGCATATGTTATGTAATACACTTCATCGTTCCCTAAATCGATTGTGAGTGCAATAATAAAGCGAATGATGGTTGCAACTAAAATTAGGCTTGCAATTTTATTTTTTAAAAACATAGTTAGACTTTGAAAGTGTAAAAACTATTAGCCCCAAAATTCCAGAAAAACACAATTAAGGTTACAAGGAATTTGCAAACATAAAAATTTATTTCAGTCTTTTTTTGAAGTAAATAAAGAAATAAAGTATTTAATCCAAAACCAATTATTGCAATTATAAGAAAACTAATAAATTGATTAACAATGTTTGGATTATGATTTTTAAATGTAAAATACCGATTTAGAAAGTAATTGTTGGTTGCCCCAAATAAAAAGCCAATACTGTTTGCAAGATATTTGTTGCTTTTTAATTTTTCTTTGCAAATCCAAGTGATGCCAAAATCAATAATTAAACCAGAAAAACCAACAAATCCAAACTTTACAAAGCGAATAAAATCCATCCGTTAGTTATTAAAAGAAGGTTTTGGAACGTAGGTGTTGTGTCGTTTCCATTTTTTTATTATTTTTCTTATCAAAATAGTCTTTGTAATTTTTTTTGCCCAGACTACTGAAAATGAACCAAACAAAACGCCTATAATGGCTCCAAAGATTACATCTATCAAGAAATGATGCCCTAAATAAATTCTGGAGTATCCTACTGCAATACTCAAAATAATCATTAAAAAGCAAATATATTTTTGTCTGAAATAGTTTGCAATCACGGTTGCTAAAGCAAAAATGGAAGCGGTGTGTCCGGAGGGAAAGCTATTGTAGCCAACCCTACTATTAACAAAAGTTTCTAAATAATACTTGTAATGATGAATTTCAAAATAGGTTAATGGTCTGGGAGTTGAAATATAATTTTTGAGTAGTTGTGAAAAAATTCCAGAACTAATATAGGATAGTAAAATTATAAAGGCTAGTTTTTTGTTTTTTTTAGAAAACAATAACAAATAGAGAGAAAGTAGTATAATGAACCAACCATCGCCAAAAAGAGTAATTCCTTCAAATAATTGGGTAAGTACTTTTGTGTGAATTTGATTGAGCCATATAAAACCCTGGCTATGAGAAAAAATGCAGGATAATATAATAAGAGCTATAAATAGTAAACTATTTATGGTGTAAAAAAACAGATTTTGATGTATGATTTTAATAGTAGAATTCATAAATTACATAAAATAATAAACTCTATAAATTTAGGTTGTATGTGTTTTTTTAATGTAAATTGAATTTTATCAAAACAAAATCAAATGGTTAAAAAACCGTTACGTGATACTTTTTTATGTTAATTTTCATGTTTTTTAACCACAAAAAAAACCGCCTACTCGAGGCTGCCAAGCCGAACAGGCTGAAAGCAATCTCACGAAAGGCGGTTTTTTAAATTAGTCTTTTATAGCATTTCCTTTTTTATCGAAGAAATGATATTCAAAGTACGTGTAAGCGTCACGCGGTATTATTTTTACCCATTTTTTATATTCAAAAAACCATTTTGAACGAATGGATGGGAATCCTTTTGTAAGGTACGCGCCTACGAATGGGTGTACGTTAAGTACTACATTTGCTTGCGTTTTTATGATTCTATCAAGGTCAGAAATAATTCTGTCGATAATTAAAATTGGAGCTTCAATATCCCCTTTGTCATTATTGGGATCTTCTTCTCTGGTTTCAATATTTACTTCTGGTCTTACTCTTTGTCTTGTTATTTGGACTAATCCAAATTTACTCGGAGGCAATATTTTGTGTTTTGCTTTGTCATCACTCATTTCTTCTCTCAAGAAATCGTACAACACTTTTCTGTTTTCAGGATTAGACAAGTCGATAAAATCTACTACAATAATTCCGCCCATATCACGAAGGCGTAATTGTCTTGCGATTTCTGCGGCTGCTATCATATTGACTTCCATGGCTGTATCTTCTTGGTTAGAAGACTTATTAGAACGGTTTCCGCTGTTCACATCAATAACGTGAAGTGCTTCTGTGTGTTCAATAATAAGATAAGCTCCTTTGCTCATCGATACATTTTTACCAAATGAAGTTTTGATTTGTCTCTCTATGTTGTATTTCTCGAAAATGGGAGTGTCATTAGATTGATAAAACTTAACAATTGATGTTTTTGAAGGTGCTATTTCTTGCAAATAGTCCCTGGTTTCGTTATACAACTCTTCATCATCTATATGAATTCCACTGAAGGAATCATTGAAAACGTCTCTTAAAATTGAAGAAGCTCTGTTGAGCTCTCCTAAAATCTTGGACGGATGATGCGCGGTTGGTAATTTTTTACACATTGCAGTCCATCTGCCTAGCAGGTTCTGCAAATCTTTTTCTAATTCGGCTGTATTTTTGCCTTCGGCTACTGTTCTCACAATAACTCCAAATCCTTTTGGTTTGATGGATTGTACCAATCGTTTTAGACGATCTTTTTCTCCTTTTATTTCTATTTTTTGTGAAACAGAAACTCGGTCAGAGAAAGGAACGAGAACAATAAATCTACCGGCAAGAGAAAGCTCTGAGCTAATTCTTGGTCCTTTTGTAGAGATAGGTTCTTTAACGACTTGTACTAAAATTGACTGGTTTGGGCTTAAAATATTTAAGACCGTTCCATCTTTATCAATTTCTTTTTCAAACTGAAAGTTTTTAAGGTTGAAATCCTTTATTTTACCTGCGCTTACAAGCTTTATGAATTTCAGTTGGGAAGCAAGATTAGGTCCCAAATCGTGATAATGTAAAAAGGCGTCCTTATCGTGGCCTACATTTACAAAAGCAGCGTTGAGTCCGGCAACTGGTTTTCTTATTTTGGCAATAAAAATATCGCCAACTTGGAAGTTGCTTTTTTCTTCTTCTTTGTGTAATTCAATTAGTTTTCCATCTTTTAATAAAGCAAAATCTACGGCTTCGGAACTAGATCTGATGATTAATTCTTTATTCACACTGTAAATTTTTATCCCAACAATGAGTTGTCGGTTGTCGGTTGTTGGTTGTTGGAAAATCCATCAACTATCAACTATCAACCATCAACTTTTCAGTAAGGATGGATTAAACAATATTTTAACAGGTATTGAACCCGGGGAAAATTAGTTTACAGTTTACAGTATTATGTTTGCAGCTAACTGGACACTAAATACTGAATACTGATTACTAACTTTCAATTTCAATGAACTTGGGTATTCTAAATTAGAAAAAGTAGTGTTAAACTACTTTTTCTTCTTGTGACGGTTAGCTCTCGCTCTTTTTTTACGTTTGTGAGTCGCTACCTTATGTCTCTTTCTTTTTTTACCGCTTGGCATATGTTTAAGATTTTATTAATTAATAAATTATTTTGTTTCGTTATTTATTTTAACTCCTTCTACAAAAACTTTCGCTGGTTTGAATGCAGGAATGTTATGTGCAGGAATTTTAATAGTTGTGTTTTTTGAGATATTACGACCCGTTTTTTCGGCTCTAGTTTTAATAATAAAACTTCCAAATCCTCTTAAGTAAACATTGTCCCCAGTTTCTAAAGAGTTTTTTACCTCTTCCATAAATGTTTCAACTGTTGCTTGAACATCACCTTTTTCAAGACCTAGTCTTTCTGAAATCTTTGCTACGATATCTGCTTTCGTCATTTTCTTTCTAATTAATAAAGTTGTACTGTTTTTTGAGGTTGCAAATATATGAATTAAAAAAAGAATTATTCAAGCATAAACAATTAAAATTTAATAACATAAAAAATTACTTTTGTAGTCAAATAATTCAACATGTTTTTTTCTAACTCATTAATCCAATGGTATTTAAATAACAAACGTGATTTGCCTTGGCGAAATACGCAAAATCCATATTTAATATGGTTGTCAGAAATCATGCTTCAACAGACAAGAGTTGCTCAGGGATTGCCGTATTATCTAGCTTTCACAAATGCTTTTCCTACTGTTTTTGACTTGGCAAATGCTTCAGAAGAACAGGTTTTAAAGCTTTGGCAAGGATTGGGATATTACTCAAGAGCTCGAAACTTGCATAAAACTGCGCAATTTATAGCTTCAGAATTAAAAGGAGAATTTCCTAACAATAATAAAGAGTTATTGAAATTGAAAGGAATTGGAGATTATACTGCCGCCGCAATTGCTTCATTTGCTTATAATGAAGCGGTTCCAGTTGTTGATGGAAATGTATTTCGAGTACTTTCCCGATATTTTGATCTTGAAACCGATATATCATTGACTAAAGCCAAAAAAGAATTTGCTGCTTTAGCTTATGAATTAATGCCTAAAAACGACCCTGCCAATTTCAATCAAGCCATTATGGAATTTGGAGCTTTGCAGTGTGTCCCGAAAAATCCAAATTGCAAAATTTGTATTTTTAATTCCAGTTGTGCTGCTTTACAAAAGAAAAAGATTCATTTATTACCTTTTAAATCAAAAAAAATCAAAGTTAGTTTTCGGTTTTTTAATTACTTAGTGCTTGAAGATACTGTTTTGAATACCATTATTCAAAAAAGAGCTCAAAAAGGAATTTGGCACAATTTATATGAATTTCCATTAATTGAAACAGAAGTCGAAGTTAATTTTGATGTAATTTCCGATTTAATTTTAGATAAATACAAAGGAGAATATGACATTAGTGCTATTTCAGATTTGAGTTTAAAAAATCAAATTCACAAACTCTCTCACCAACATCTGAATATTAAATTTTGGAAAGTAAAAGTAAAGGGGTCAATTAATGGCGGAATAACAACTCAAATGTTAAAAACCTTTCCTTTCCCAATAGTGATTTTTAATTTTATAGAAAAGGAATATAGTGTTTTAAATTAAAATAGTGTACTTTTGACTTTACTAAATTTTTTTTATAACAAGATGAACGGAACAATAAACAAAGTTATGCTAATTGGCTATCTTGGCGATGATGTGAAAATGCATTACTTCGATGGAGGTAATTGTATCGGTAGATTTCCTTTGGCTACAAACGAAACATACATAAACAAAACTACAAACGAAAAAATTAATACTACTGAATGGCACAACTTAGTTGTACGTAATAAAGCAGCAGAAATTTGCGAAAAGTACTTATCAAAGGGAGATAAAATTTATGTTGAAGGTAGAATAAAATCGCGCCAATGGCAAACAGAGGAAGGATCTACAAAATATACTACTGAAATTCAAGTAACAGAATTTACTTTTTTATCAACAAAAAAAGAGACTGAGCCTTTTAAACCAACAAGTTCTGAAGCGGCACCGGGTCTTACAGAAAACGATATGCCGTTTTAATTGTTTAACTAATTTGTTTTAATTTGGACACGGAACCTCCCAGTTTCATTGCTATTTTTCAAAATTTAGATACTAATTTGCTGTTTGGCTTTATTGGCATTTTCGTTTTGCTTTTTATATCAGCGTTGCTTTCTGGTGCAGAAGTCGCTTTTTTCTCTTTATCAACTAAAGATTTAGATGAGGTTTCAAAAGATGATTTGTCCAAGGGCAATTTAATTATTTTATTGTTAGAAAAACCTAAAAAATTATTAGCTACATTACTTGTGGCTAATAATTTTATAAATATCGGCGTAGTAATATTGTTCTCCTATATAGGTAGCGATTTGTTTTCGTCTGTTTCCTCTCCTTTATTAAAATTTATTTTAGAAGTAATCGTGGTTACTTTTTTAATATTGCTGTTTGGCGAAGTTCTGCCCAAAGTGTATGCCAACAGGAACAATCTGAAATTTGCTAAATTCATTGCGCAACCTCTTTATATTTTAGATAAATTGCTATCGCCGGTTAGTTTGCCAATGCGAGCAATAACCATTTATTTGCACGAAAAATTAGGAAAGCAAAAATCGAATTTCTCTGTTGATCAACTTTCTCAAGCTTTAGAATTAACATCTTCTGAAGGCACTTCTCACGGTGAACAGAAAATATTAGAAGGAATTGTGTCGTTTGGAAATACAGATACTAAACAAGTAATGAGCCCGAGAATTGATATTTTTGCAATTGAAATTAATGAAACTTTTGCAGAATTAATGCCTAAAATTATCGAAAAAGGCTACTCCCGAATTCCTGTTTATAATGACAGCATCGACCACATTGAAGGTGTATTATTTATTAAAGATTTAATCCCTTATATTAACAATAAAGAATTTGATTGGAAAACATTGCTTCGAGCGCCATTTTTTGTTCCTGAAAATAAAAAATTAGATGATTTATTGAAGGATTTTCAAAGCATGAAAAACCATTTGGCCATTGTAGTTGATGAATATGGGGGAACATCGGGATTGGTTTCTCTTGAAGATGTAATCGAAGAAATTGTTGGAGACATTAGCGATGAGTTTGACGACGACGATTTGAGTTTTTCTCAAATTGATGCTAAAAATTTCATTTTCGAAGGAAAAATAAACCTAAAAGATTTTTATAGAATCATTGATGTTGACGAAACTCTTTTTGAAGGCCGGAAAGGGGAGGCTGAAACTTTGGCAGGATTCCTTTTAGAAATACTTGGAAATTTTCCGAAAAAAGGACATAAATTAACTTTTGGGAATTGTAACTTTATTATTGAAACGGTTGACAAAAAAAGAATAAAACAAATTAAGCTATCCATTAAATAATTATAAATGCTCAAAAAAAATAATCTCTCAGCACTTCTAATAACTTTATCGCTTGTATTTATTAGTTGCAAAAACGAATCGATTCCAAAGCCTTCAAGTTATTTGCGTTTGGACTATCCTGTTGCGGAATATGCTCACTTTGAAAATGATTGTCAGTATACTTTTGATATAAATTCAAATGCAATAATCACCGAAAAAGGCGATTGCAATTTTGAAATTACCTATCCAAAAATGAAAGCCACAATTTATTTAACTTATAAACCCGTGAACAATAATATTAATCTATTACTTCGTGACGCTCAAAAATTGACGTATGAGCACGTGATTAAAGCAGATGATATTTTGGAACAGCCGTATTTAAATCCTACACATAAGGTGTTTGGAATGTTTTATCAAGTAGATGGAAATGCGGCTACAAACACTCAGTTCTATGTTACCGATAGCAGCAAGAACTTCCTTGCTGGATCCGTATATTTTTATGCAAAACCCAACTTTGATTCCATAATGCCAGCGGCAAGTTATATCAAAAATGATGTGCAAAATTTAATTGAAAGTTTGCGCTGGAAAAATAAATAATCTTCTATTTCAAAGAATATAATTTAGAAACGTACTTACCAATTACGTCAAATTCAAGATTAATTTTGGTTCCAACCTTAAAATTTTTGAAATTTGTATGCTCATAAGTATACGGAATAATTGCAACGCTAAATTCATTTTTCAAAGAATTTACAACCGTTAAACTCACTCCATTTATCGTAATTGAACCCTTTTCTATGGTTAAATTATTTAAAATAGGGTCATATTCAAAAGTGAAATACCAACTTCCATTCGCTTCTTTTATAGATTTGCAAATTCCCGTTTGATCGACATGACCTTGAACAATATGTCCGTCAAGGCGATCTCCCAATTTCATGGCGCGTTCAAGATTTACAAAATCCCCATTTTCCCAATCCGAAAGATTTGTTTTATCTATAGTTTCTTGAATTGCTGTTACGGTATATTCGTTTTTATTAATGGCAATTACAGTCAAACACACGCCATTGTGAGCAACGCTTTGGTCAATTTTTAATTCCTCTGTAACGGACGAGGCTATTGTTATATGAACGTTTCCGCCATCTTTATGAAGTGCTTTAATCTCGCCGAGGGTTTCTATTATTCCTGTAAACATTTCTTATTTTATTTTACTAAATTTGCACTTCAAAATTAGCAATAAATAACGTGTAGTCATGATAAAAAAAGCAGAAAATATAATCGTTGGAATTTCAATTGGAGATTTAAACGGTATTGGAAGCGAAGTGGTGCTAAAAACATTTGAAGATTCTAGAATGTTAGAATTTTGCACGCCCGTTATTTTTGCTAATGTGAAAATAATTTCTTTCGTCAAAAAAACCTTTGAATCTACTTCGGCAATTCATGGAATAGATACATTAGAACAAATTGTTATTGGAAAAATCAATGTTTTAAATGTTTGGAGAGAAAATGTAGATTTGAATTTTGGTGTCAATGATGATGCTGTAGGAAAATATGCCATAAAATCATTTGTAACAGCAACAAAAGCATTAAAAGAAGCTAAAATTGATGTTTTAGTTACCGCGCCAATAAATAAATATAATATTCAATCGGACGAATTTAAATTTCCTGGACATACCGATTATTTAAACCAAGAATTAGAAGGAAATGCGTTGATGTTTATGGTTCAAGATACGCTTAGAGTTGGGCTTTTAACCGATCATATTCCTGTGAATGATGTTGCCTCTCATCTTACAGAAGATTTGATAAAGCAAAAAATAGAAACTATAAAACAGTCTTTAATTCAAGATTTTAGCGTCAACAAACCTAAAATTGCAGTTTTAGGATTGAATCCTCATGCAGGTGATGGAGGAGTTATTGGACAAGAAGACGACACAATTTTAAAACCAGTAATAAAAAAATTATTTGAGAAAGGAACGATGGTTTTTGGTCCTTATCCGGCAGATGGTTTTTTTGGAAACAGTCAATATGAAAAGTTTGATGCCGTAATTGCTGCTTATCATGATCAGGGATTAATTCCTTTTAAAACGTTGTCTTTTGGAAATGGAGTTAATTATACTGCTGGATTAAATAAAATTAGAACCTCTCCAGATCATGGAACTGCTTATGATATTGCTGGAAAAGGAATTGCCAATCATAATTCATTCAAAGAAGCTGTTTTTTTAGCAATTGACATCTATAATTCTAGAAATCAGTATGTAGAAATCAGCAAAAAGCCACTAAAAACAAAAGAAAAGTAGTTGTAAACAAAAAAATGTTGATAACGCTTTTGATATTACTATTATTTTATATCTTTGCACCCCGAAGATTTGGGAAAAATTGTTGTTAGGATGAAAAAGTTAAATGAATTTTTAATTCCTTTTATAGGATTAAAGTTAGGAAAACATCAATTTGAATATCAAATAAATAAAGCGTTCTTTGAAAGCTTTGATTATGATGAGTTTGAAAGCGCAGACATCAAAGTAAGTGTTGTTTTTGACAAAAAAAGCACCCTATTAGAATTGAATTTCAAACACAGCGGAACAATTCATGTACCTTGTGATTTGACAAATGAAATGTTTGATTTCCCAATTAAAGGAAAACTTAAAGTAATAGTTCAATTTGGTGAAGAATATAATGATGATAATGACGAATTATTAATTTTACCTCACGGGGAACATGAAATTAATATTTCTCAAATCATATATGAAATGATTGCTTTGTCAATCCCGTTTAGAAAAGTTCATCCGGGAGTCAAAGACGGAACATTAGATTCAGAAGCCTTAAGAAAGCTAAATGAATTGAGAGTTGAAGAAGTAAAAAAAGATAATAAGAATACAGAAGAAAATATTGACCCACGTTGGGACAAATTAAAACAACTATTAACGGATAAATAATATAGTAAAATGGCGCATCCTAAGAGAAAAATCTCCAAAACCAGAAGAGACAAGAGAAGAACACATTATAAAGCAACTGTTGCCCAAATTGCAACATGTCCTATTACAGGAGAAGCACATTTATACCACAGAGCTTACTGGCATGAAGGTAAAATGTACTACAGAGGACAAGTTGTTATCGACAAGCAAGTTGCTGTTGCATAATACGTTTTAACAAATGAAAGATAAACTCTCACATGGTGAGAGTTTTTTTTGTTGGATTAAACTTTAGAGTCAAATTAACCACTCTAAATCAATTAGTTTAGAAAATATTTTGTAATTTCAACCTCTTTTTAGGAAGATAATACAAGAAGAAAAAAAGAATTCTATGAATAAAATTACAGCCGCAATTACTGCTGTCGGTGGATATGTACCTGATTTTGTGCTTTCCAATAAAATCCTTGAAACAATGGTTGATACCAATGATGAATGGATAACTTCAAGAACTGGAATCAAGGAAAGAAGAATTTTAAAAGGAGAAGGATTAGGCACTTCATTTCTTGCTATAAAAGCTGCTGAGGATTTAATAAAAAAGGGGAATATTAATCCTTTAGAAATAGACTTAGTTATAATGGCAACAGCAACTCCAGACATGTTAGTGGCGTCAACAGGTGTTTATGTTGCGTCTCAAATTGGAGCTACCAACGCATTCTCATATGATTTGCAAGCAGCCTGTTCTAGTTTTTTGTTTGGAATGTCAACCGCTTCGGCATATATAGAATCTGGAAGGTATAAAAAAGTGCTTTTAATAGGCGCCGATAAAATGTCTTCAATTATTGATTATACCGATAGAACAACTTGTATTATCTTTGGTGACGGCGCAGGTGCAGTTTTATTTGAACCAAATTTTGAAGGTCTTGGTCTTCAAGATGAAATTATGAAATCTGATGGAATTGGTAGAGATTATTTGAAAATGGATGCTGGTGGTTCAATGCTACCCCCTTCTCATGAAACGGTTACCGATAAAAAACATTTCATTTTTCAAGATGGGAAGCAAGTATATAAATATGCTGTAACAGGAATGGCTGATGTCAGTGAAAAAATAATGCAAAGAAACAATTTGACCAATGACGATGTAGATTGGTTAATAGCGCATCAAGCAAACAAAAGAATTATTGATGCCACTTCAAGCCGAATGGGTGTTGACGAAAGCAAAGTAGTAATCAATATTGAAAAATATGGAAATACTACTTCTGCAACATTGCCATTATTATTGTTTGATTTTGAGAAAAAATTTAAAAAAGGAGATAATTTAATATTTGCTGCTTTCGGTGGTGGATTCACATGGGGATCTATTTATTTGAAATGGGCATACAACAGAGAATAAAACTAACCTAAAATTAATATTATGGATTTAAAAGAAATTCAAAACCTAATCAAGTTTGTTGCAAACTCAGGAGTTGCAGAAGTAAAATTAGAAATGGATGATGTAAAAATCACCATAAGAACTACGCTTGAAGGGAACTCTCAAGAAATCACCTATTTGCAACAAGCACCCGTTGCTCAAGCAATTCCTCAGGCTACACCAGCGCAAGCTGCGGTTCCTGTAGCGGTAGCTGTGGCAGATGAAAATTCAAAATACATTACTGTAAAATCTCCGATTATTGGTACTTTTTACAGAAAACCATCTCCAGACAAACCATTGTTTGTTGAAGTTGGAAGTACAATTACAAAAGGAGATGTTTTATGTGTAATTGAAGCAATGAAATTATTTAACGAAATCGAATCTGAAGTTTCAGGGAAAATCGTTAAAATTTTAGTGGATGATATGTCGCCAGTAGAATACGACCAACCCTTATTTATAGTTGATCCTTCTTAAGAAATTATAAATTATGAATTTTAAATTATGAATTGGCAACCCCGTTCATAACTTATAACTTATAACTCATAACTCATAATTCAAAACAAATGTTTAAAAAAATATTAATTGCAAACAGGGGAGAAATAGCACTTCGTGTTATTAGAACCTGTAGAGAAATGGGAATCAAAACAGTAGCGGTTTATTCAACTGCTGATGCGGAAAGTCTTCACGTGAAATTTGCTGATGAAGCCGTTTGTATTGGACCACCGCCAAGTAATCTTTCTTATTTAAAGATGTCAAATATTATTGCAGCAGCAGAAATTACAAATGCTGATGCCATTCATCCTGGTTATGGATTTCTTTCTGAAAATGCTAAGTTTTCAAAAATTTGTCAAGAACACGGCATCAAATTTATTGGTGCTTCTCCAGAAATGATTGATAGAATGGGAGATAAAGCTTCTGCAAAATCAACTATGATTGAAGCTGGAGTGCCTTGCGTTCCAGGATCTGTTGGAATTTTAGAATCTTTTGAAGAAGCACAAAAATTATCCTTAGAAATGGGCTATCCTGTAATGCTTAAAGCAACAGCAGGTGGTGGTGGAAAAGGAATGCGTGCCGTTTGGAAAGCCGAAGATTTATTGAAATCATGGGAAGACGCTCGTCAAGAGTCGGCTGCAGCTTTTGGAAATGATGGGATGTATCTTGAAAAATTAATCGAAGAACCTCGACATATTGAAATTCAAGTGGTGGGTGATGCCTATGGAAAAGCATGTCATTTATCAGAAAGAGATTGTTCGGTTCAACGTCGTCATCAAAAATTGACTGAGGAAACTCCGTCGCCATTTATGACCGATGAATTGAGAAACAGAATGGGTGAAGCCGCCGTAAAAGCTGCAGAATACATTAAATATGAAGGTGCTGGAACGGTAGAATTTTTAGTGGACAAACATAGAAATTTCTATTTCATGGAAATGAATACGAGAATTCAAGTGGAGCACCCAATCACAGAGCAAGTAGTTGATTACGATTTAATTCGGGAACAAATAATGGTAGCTGCAGGAATTCCGATTTCTGGGAAAAACTATTTACCACAATTGCACGCTATTGAATGTAGAATAAATGCAGAGGATCCGTACAATGATTTTCGTCCTTCACCAGGAAAAATCACTACCCTTCACGCGCCAGGTGGACACGGAGTTCGTTTAGATACTCACGTTTACGCAGGTTATACCATTCCACCAAATTACGATTCAATGATTGCCAAGTTGATTACAACAGCGCAAACACGTCAAGAAGCCATCAATAAAATGAAACGTGCTTTGGACGAATTTGTAATTGAAGGAATAAAAACTACCATTCCGTTTCACAGACAATTAATGGACGACGAACAATATGTAGCTGGAAATTATACAACTGCTTTCATGGATACTTTCAAGATGAATGATCCTGAATAAAGAAATAGAAACATAAAATTACTAAAACCATCAATAATTTGATGGTTTTTTGTTAAAAAGAAGACCCGAAATTAGCAGAAAGTATAATTTCTTCTAATTATATGCATATTAGTTACTTAAATACAGATATTTGTAAAATGTTAAAATAATTTAAGGCAACCTATTTTCCTCATTCTCGTTTTCTATGCGTTCTACCCTACTTACCTTGTTGTTACTTTGTGTACTACCATTTACAAGCAAAGCCCAAAAATTAGAATTTGAAGGTGAATTTCTTTTGTTTCGGGAAGCCAAAACCAAGCAGCCTGTTTTAATTATAAATGACTCGTTGGTATACAAAGGGTTTGCTATGAAAAGAATTGCTTTCAAACACACCGAATATCCTGCTAAACTACAAGAATATAAGTTTTTTAATATTAGCAATAAAACCTATTTGGTTCATGAAGGGTGTGGCCCAGTATTGGAATACAGAAACGACTCTATTGTACGAATTGACAACTCTTTTTTACATCAAAACCAGTTTGGTGCTGTACGGTTTGTGTACAATAACGAGATTTACTTTTATGGCGGTTATGGACTTTTTACCTATAAAAATATATTAACTAAGTTTGACTTTCAAACAGGAGAATGGATTGAGGTGCAAACTTTTAGTGATTCTGAACAAGTTCCAAGAGCTTACGCTTTTAGTTTTATAGAAAATAATGAGTTGTATTTGTGTGAAGGAATTACGAAAGATATTAATCATATTCCAAATGAACTTCCATTAGATAATAAAGTTTGGAAGTTGACCATGTCATCGATGAAATGGAATTGTATAGGACAATTAGCTTCCAACCTAAAAACTTCAAATTTTTTTAATTCTATTAAACTTAATAATAAGATATATTTATTCTCTGAAACTTTTAACGAGTTAGACATTAAAGAAAATTTAATTTCTACTTTTTCCTGTAAATTATTTTCTGGGTTTTCTTCTGCTTACAACGAAGGAGATCTTTTTGTAGGGGTAATTATTAATAATAATTCAAAAAAATATTGTTTTACAACATTCCCGTTATATAGATATAAAGGAGAACTAAAAACAAAAAATATTTTTATTGAACCATTAGATATTGATTATAGAATTAAAATTGGATTAGCGCTTATATTATTATTTTGCCTCATGCTTATTTTAATTTTCAGAAAAAAAATAAAGGAGAAACTAGTCCCGTTTTCAGGTATTACTTACAATCAAAATAAAGAATTATATTTGTTTAAAGGTAAGTCAATACTCGCTTTTGAAGAGTCAGAAAAACGTCTATTAAAACATCTTCTGAAAAGCGACAATCAATTCATTTCTTTAAATAATTTAAACCAATTATTTGAAAATAGCGGTCAATCTGAAACGATTTCTGCAATTGTAAAAAGAAGAGAACAAACGGTTTCTGGGCTAATAGCTAAAGTCTCCAAAATTACAGGAATAGAAGAAAGTAAATTAATTCTAGAACGTAAAAATAGTGATGACAAGCGAATAAAAGACATTCTATTATTGCCGAATTTAATCAAAAAAGTAGAATAATAAATTAACATTTCAATTGTTTAAATGCTCTCATTGAGGGCGTTTTATATTTTAATACAATATGAAATGGAATTTCATTTTGAAAGAAAATATATTTTCTAACGATTTATTTATAATCAAATTAAAGTTTTAAGAAATTTGCTTAAAATTTTAATCTTTTAATTATGAAAAATAAATTACTATTATTAATCATGGGTTTTACTTTATTTACCCAAATTGGGAATGCACAAGTTCCTTCTTATGTTCCATCGAATGGGTTAGTTGGTTATTGGCCTTTTAATGGGAATGCTAATGATGCTAGTGGGAATGGATATAATGGAGTTGTAAATGGTGCTACTTTGTCAAATGATAGATTTGGAAATAGTAATAATGCATATCAATTTACCTCAAATCCACAAAACATTACAATTACTAATTTACATCAAAACAACATTCTTAATTATTCTGTTGCAGGCTGGTTTCAAATTCAGCAACAAAATGGTTCCGGAACCATAATTGCTGGACATGTCCCTTTGTCTTCGCCATCTGGATTAAGATTTTCATTGGGAGGACCAAATCGTTTTCAATGGCAGGTTGAAGACGGATGGAATACCAATGGGATCGTTAACAATAATTTAAATGCAGTAAATTACAATAATAATTCCTGGCATAGTTTTGCAGTAACCTTTAGTTCAAATCCTGGATTAATTAATGCCAGTTCATTTAAAGTTTATACAGATGGAATATTAATGCCTTCCGTTACCTTTCAAGATCATTGGCCTCCTGGATCTGGATTTTCAATGGGGTTTAATGTGTATGCTCCTGTTGACAATGGAACTTTGCCAGTCATAATTGGAAACCATAATGGTTTTGCTGAATTTTTTAATGGAATATTAGACGACATCGGCATTTGGAACCGAGCTTTAACCCAAGAAGAAATCACAGGATTACATACTGCTTTAGGAACTGAACAAACCCCAGCAAACAATCAAATCACCATTGATTGTGGTACTATTAACAATGCAAGTGGTTGGAGCTATAAAATGGTAAATACGCTTGGGCAAGAAGTTTTAAATGGCGAAATAAATAATCAACAAAATGTGGTTTCCTTAAATTCAATAAATGCAACTGGTGTTTATTTGGTAAAAATTTATGATGCTTCCAATAATTTATTGAATACTAAGAAAATTATGTTGCAGTAAAAGTAATTTGCTTTATAAACAAAAACTCCCATTCTTTCGAATGGGAGTTGCGTTTTTCTAGAGCCTATTAATTATCTTACTTTTATCTTGCTTATTATGCAGAATGGCAACAATTATAATTCGGTTTGTGTCTTCATCAATTTTGAAATGGATGCCGTACGGGAAAATTTTTGGCTGAGCGATGCGAATATTTTCAAAGAGTGGATAATAGATAAAAGGATTTTTTTGCAGTTTAGAAATTGTCTCTTTTATGGCATTGGCAAAACGTTCTTCTAAATCTGTTTCTGGGCTTTGCTCATAATACCAAAGTTTGGCAATCTCAATATCATTTTCAACTTCATCAAAATAATCCAACTCAAAATCAAATTTGATCATCGTTTTACTTTTTTATCAAGTACGTCAAACAACCCTTGAATAGGCTTAATACGTTTAGGATTTTTGGACATTGATTCTAATCTTTCAGATATAATTTCTTTTTGCCAATCGGGAATATCATTAGAAATTTCTTCAATATCAGGATAACTTTTTTTAATATTTTCCCAATCCTCCATTGGTATAAAAACCCCTGTAGGAAGTCCGTTATGGTCTTGTATGATTTGTGTTCTCATCGTTTAATTATTTAGTTCAACCTTGTTTATACAAAATAAGTTTTCATTGGAATGCTTTGAAACAAAATTACAATAAAATTAGTTTGCTTTATTATAAAAAAATCCCATTCTTTGAAATGGGATTTTTTTATTACAATCACATGAATAATTAAATCCCCATCTTTTTAGCTATTACAGCGGGTATACCGGCTTTATTTACCATAAAGGCAGTTGTTTTATACTTGATGAAGTTTTTAGTTACATAAAGGTATCCTTTGTAGTCGTTCGTTGCACCCCAAGAATTTTTAACGATATAATATCCCTTCCCATCTTGATCTCTTGAAACCCCAACAATATGCATCCCGTGATCATCTGTGGTTTGATAATTATCGAATGCTTTTTGGCGTACTTCTTCTGTGATTTCCATTTCAGGTTTTGGTCCAATGAACATATTTTCTTTTTCTTCAGGAGTCATGTCGTCTACTTTTTTTATTGGAACATAAGCAACTCCGTTTTTCCAGCTGAAACTTTTTTCGCTTACGTCTGTAGCCCAAGCCACAGTAAAACCGTTTTTTAAAGCATTGTCAATAATGTCGGTCATATCGTTTAAACGCACATTATAAATCATATCAAATGACCAATTGTCTGGCACCATTAACATGGTTTTTGTATAATATGGCGCATTTGAATAGGACGAAATTTCAACATATTCATCAGGGTTTAAACCCACAACATCTTTTGCAAATGTTTGTGGTGTGTAGCTTTTTCCATTGTAATTGAAGTTTTGCGGCACTTGCCCTAAATAAGAATCAATAACTGCTTCGTAGGCTTTAATCCAATTTGGAGTTAATTCACCATTTGGATTTTTTACTGCTGCAACTAACAATCCTTCGGTCAAGGAAGCCATTTCTGCAAATTTATTTTTTGAAGTTCCATAATTTAAACCCGTGTAAACTTCTTGAGGAACAGCTCCATATTTCTTAAGCATATTGGTAACATCATGCAATGAACCCCCATCTCCAAGAGTAACGGCTCCGTGCATTCTTACATAATTCTTACCTTTTTCAACATACGCATTTCGTGCAGAAAAAATTTGAGATATTTCAATTGGTTGTCTTCCAATTCGAATCATTTCCGATTCTAAAAAAGAATTCCCAGCATAACTCCAGCAGGTTCCTGACGAACCTTGATTTTTTACAGGAGTGTTCGCAAGATTGATTACATCGGTAAATTTGAAGCTCTCTTTGCTTTTTTCGCTTGCATTTACTTTTAGTGAATTCACTAAAATGTCTTGGCCGAAACTGCTTGTTATTCCAACAAAGAATGTAGCAGCAATAAATATAGGTTTAATTGAAAATTTTTGCATTATTGTTTGAGTTTTAATTAAATTGAAAAGTACAAAATAGTTGAATAATAATATTGCTTTTATATGAAAATTTTATATTCAAAAGCAAAATAAATAATCATTTTAGTCAAAAAAAAGAGCCGCATTTCTGCAGCTCTTTTTATAATAAGAAATAAATAAACTAGTTTCCAAAAACTTTAAAGTCATCTACTTGAAAAGCACCGTCTAAAGTTGTATTTGTACCTGAGCCAGTAAATTTAAATGCAACATTTAGATTTCCAGTATAAGTAGATAAATCAACCCCTCCCGAACTTACAAATTGATACCACGGCGTAGCTTGTGTTGGCAAGGCAACAGTTACTTGTGTCCAAGTAGCAGTAGCTACATTTCCTGTAAAATTAGTAGAAACATAAACTTTAAGTGAGTTTAATGGTGAATCTACATCTAAATGGTGTTGCGCAACTTTAAATATTAAAACTTCCCCTGTGTGAGAATTCATATCGATTGGAGGAGAAACCAACCAAGATTCATTTACTGCATTTCCTGAATTATATGAACTTAGTTCAGCATATCCATTTCCAGAAAATGTTTTCTCTTGCCATAGTTTTGTTCCAACAGTTGCCACATTTGTCCAGCCAGGAATATTTAAAGTAGTACTATTTACAGCACTTTGAAAATCTTCAGAAAAGAATGGAGTTGATCTTATCCCAGTTAACATTACATCATCTTCAGATCTTGCCATAAATTGGTAATCTGACCCGTATTTTGTTAATACACCTCTCACTTTTCCACTTCCTGTTGCAACTAAGTGTGAAGCATAAGTAGCATAACTACTTGTTCTAAAAATTACCTGATTCCCAGCAACATCTGTAAGATTCCAATTTGTAGCTCCTCCTAAGTCGTTTGCTGACTCGTAATAATGTCTTCCAACCGCAGCATCCGTAAATTGAACACCAGAAACTTCACATAAAGTATTTAAGTTGGCGTCATTTAATAATTGTGAAATCGTCAATTGTTTAACTAAAACATCTTCGCTAACATTGGTACATGAAGCAATAAGTTTGTTTTTGTATTCTGTTTGTGGCAATCTTCCAACCGAAGCAACTGAAGAAGAATTTACATAAATTCCACCTATTCTCATAGATCCGTAAACAATGTCAGTATATAAATCTTTCATTTTAATATATACTTTTACACCTGGTCTGTAATCAACATAAGTGTTAGCAGCATCAACAGGGACGCTAAATCCAACTGCTGGAGTTGTTGCTGTTGCCAATGTTTGCAAAGATATTGATTTGTAGAAGTTTCCAGCTTCGTCACTTGAAACTACATAAGCAGCAATTACATCGTCATAAGTATATTGAGCAACTAAAGGAGCTGAAACTGCAATTACTTGAGGAATAGTTCTATTTGCTGTTAAATTTGGCTGCGTACAGTTTAAAACTGGAACGTCATAACTATCATCGTTCACACAGCTAGATAATGTACCTATTGCTAATGCTACGAAAAAAACTGATTTTAAAATATTTGTTTTCATAATGTGTGTTTTCTAATTAAAAATTAAGATATAAATTTACGAAATATGTTCTTCCGTAGCCATAAAAATATTTTGGTGCAAAAGCTGGATAATTTGCAGGTACTGCTGCAGAGGTAATCGTTGCAGGAATTGCTGGTGTAGCACTAGAAAAGTCTTGGTTAAGTTGTCTGAAATTCGCATTTCTTGCTTGTTCAAATCCTCCTGTTTTATAGGTCACATCTAATATATTGTTAATGCTTGCAAAAAAGCCTAACGTTTTTCCATCAATTCTCCATGATTTCCCTCCGATGATATTCAACAAAGAAATTGGGTCAAACTTTTCTTGTTTTAATAATTCTCTACCTCTTTCAATTGTTGCCTCAGGAAAATTAAATCCTGTTTCTGGATTAATGAAGAAATTACTAGTTCTCATAATAGGAGAAATGTCAAGATAATTATCTGCTAAATAATTGATGTTGGCGCCAATATTCCAAAATTTAGGATCTCTATATTCTACTCCAAATGAATATGCTTGTTGCGGCATACCTGGTTGTCTGTAGTTTTTCATTGTTGCTGTTCCAAAATCAGTGACAGGATTGGTATTGTCTAAAGACGCTCTAGCATCATTTGTAATCAAAACCGTTGGGTTATTATCAAACGTATATTGACCGTAAGCAGCGGCAGCAGTTAATTTGATAGTTGAAGTAATTTGGTATTCAAAACCTAGTTCTGCTCCAATATTTTTCTTACTGATATCTGTTACTGTTTCGCTCACAAAGGCATTACTATCGTTAGTATCTGTAGCATCGTCGTTTGCAAAAATACCATCTGCGTAGTAAAATGATGTTTCTGTAGCGTTTTTAATTTTTGAAAAATAAGCGGTTACTTTTGCTTTAATTCTTGGTCCTCTAAACACATAACTTGCATCACCACTTGAAATGTTTTCACTTTCAATTCCATTTACAATATTATTATTCAAACGAGCATTTGGATAAGTATTTCTTAAAGACGGTGCTTTTGTCATGTGAACAGCATTAAAATTCAAGAAATGTTTTCCTGTAATTTTATACGTCAAACCCCCTTTAAAACCAAAGTTTTCAAAAGTTGTTTTGTCACTTTTACCAAAAGAAATTGTTGGATAATAACCGTTTTTATACAATCCTTCTCTTTGATATGTTGAACTTGTAAATGATTGGGCTAAATAGAAATCTACTTTTTTGTAGGTAAAATTAAATTGAGTAAAAGCATCTATTACATCCGCAAACATATTGTAATTGTAACCGTATTTATCGTTTTCAAGCACTTGTCTGTTTGGATTATTCAAATCAGATTGTTCTTGATCTGTTGTTGCGCCAAAAGTGTCGATGTCATTAAAATGAGTACCTCCTAACAAATCCAAAAGCAATTGAAAGTTTGATGACTTTAACTTTCTGTACGTTGCTCCTGCATTCAAAACAATATTATCATTGATTATAGAATTCAAAGTTGAATTGGCTGTAAATGTTTTGTCGTCTGTTCTATCTTCGTATAAAACATACTTACTTTCAGATGGCATTTGTCCAATTTCGTTTCCATCTGCATCTGAGATTGCAGTATGATTCGCTTTATACATTGCATACCAGTCAATTTGTGATTTTTTAAAAAAACCCGCATTTTGAGAACCATTATAAGCATCAATATAAGGAGTATTACTTCTAATACTAGCGTCTCGATAAGGATAATTACCATTATTGTCTGAGTAATTATACATATTAATAAGACTGATTCCCCCTAAACCTCCAGGTAAATATGCTGAAGGATTTCCTAAAGTTACAGCTGCTTGGTCATTTTCAAATAATGAAGTATAATAACTTGGCATGTTTCTGTAATAAGTAGGGTCTGGATTATTTGCTCCTTGAAAATCAATTCTGCTATTTCCAATTTCACCAAATTGGTAGGTAACATTAGTATTCAATTTATTTTTAGCATTTATTTTCCAATAATGGCTCAACATAAAAATAGGTTCTTCAATATTTCTTACCCTTGAGTTCCTTTTTTCACCGTCTTGCCAACCCCAATATGAATTGTATTTATCACCCTTAAGGCTTGCTACCTCGTCGGAAGTTGGAGAGTTTTTTGCTCTACTGTTTTGTGCATATATTGATGTGAAATTTAAACTGTGTTTTTCGTTTATTTTTTTCTCAACACTTGCAAAAAAGGAATTAGCTGCATAATTTGTTCCTTCAAAATAACCCTCGGTTGCCCAACGTCTTCCCGCCGAAATAACATAAGCCCATCCGTATTTATCCATACCAGAAACAACAGTTCCCATTAATCTTCCAGTATAATTTGTATTGGTACCTGAAGCAGAAATCCTTGAACCCGGTCTGTATATAGATGCTCTAGTATTTATTTCTTGTGTACCAAGAATACCTCCAAAAGTATAATCTGAAGGGCCTGATCCAAAAGTAAATTCTTGATTACGAGTTGCATCATTCAAACCACCCCAGTTGCTCCATTGTGGTCTTCCGTCTGCAGCTTTGTTCATGGAAACCCCGTTAATCATAGTGGTAGAATACTGACTATCTAAACCACGAATTCTAAAACGAGCTTGTCCCCAATTAAAAGCTGCCGATTGTTGAAACACATCACGAGAAGCTTGAAGTAAACTTGAAGTGTTATCTGATCCGCTATTGTCATCAGATAAATCACTTTCTGTGATAGTTACTAAACTAGATTGAACTTCAAAACTTTGATCTTCTTGAAGTGAAATCACTCCCAAATCAATCATTTTTCCTGCAATTATTTCAACTGTAAGTAATTGGTCTTTAAAACCAACACTTCTAATTTGCAATAATTGATTTCCCGCTGATACCTTTTCAAATGAAAACTTTCCATCAGCATCAGTAAGCTGTGTAAGATTTGTGTTTTGAATTGTAGCAACTACATTTTGTAATGGTATTTGTGATTTTGCATCTAGCACCTTGCCAGAAATTCCAGTTGGGCTTTGTGCAAAAACAAAAAACACTTGCATCAAAAATAATGTACTAATAACAAGTTTTTTCATAAATAGGATTAAGGTTAGTCCCCTTAATTTTTTTAAATTAAAGCACTAAGGGGGGTCAAATTTACGAGAAATAATTAAATATCATATCATTACTTAAAAACTTATGTTAAACTTGACCTTAAATTAACATCAACTAATGTATTTGACTGGTTTCCAAGGATTTTAATTTAATAAAAAAATAGGGGTTTTTAAAAAACTCTTCATGATAGTAAATGTTTTATCTGTTTTTTATAAAAAAATAAATTTCTTAACTTCATAATGTAACTGCATACACAATAATAATTTACATTTGTATCCCAAATGTTTAATATTGAAAAAACAAACTTGCCAATTTATGAAAAATAAACTCTTTTTAGCATTCTTATTTATTTCGCTTTTTACAAATGCTTCTATAGCTCAAGAAAAAAAATACAAAGTACATACAATTGCATTCTACAACCTTGAAAATCTTTTTGACACTATAAATGGTCCAAATTTTGACGAGGAATATCTCCCACAAAAAGGATGGACATTAAAAAAATACAACCAAAAACTAGACAACTTGGGCCGTGTTTTACCGCAAATAGGAACTAGTGACAAACAAATGGAATCCCCCGCTATTATCGGAGTTTGCGAAGTAGAAAACAGAGGTGCGTTAGAAGACTTAGTCAAAAACTATCAATTTGCAGGAAAAGATTATGGCGTTGTACATTATGATTCTCCAGACAAAAGAGGAATTGATGTGGCATTATTGTATCAAAAAAAGTTCTTTATGCCAACAAGTTCGGTTAACGTTCCCTTACTAATTTACAGAAATGATTCTAAAATTATTGAAAAGAATACAAATGAAACTGCCGAAGATAAGGCAGATACTGATAAAATTGAAGTGGCCATAGATAATCGGGTTTATACAAGAGACATACTTTTGGTAACTGGATTATTAGATGGAGAGGAAGTGAATATAATGGTAAATCACTGGCCTTCCCGTTCTGGAGGGGAGAAAAGAAGTAGCCCTTTTCGGGAAGCTGCAGGGAGATTAGCAAGAAAAGTAATGGATTCGATTTATAAATCGAATCCAAATGCTAAAATTATTTGCATGGGCGATTTAAATGACGGTACGTATAATAAAAGTGTAAAAGAAGGAATTGGCGCAAAATTAAAAAAAGAAGATGTAAAAGAATTTGGCGTTTACAATCCTTTTGAAGAAATGGCTAAAAAAGGAAATGCCTCTTTATTTTATAGAGATTCAGGTGATATTTTTGATCAAATCATGGTTTCAGAATCTTTAATAAAAACTGATTATTCATCATATAAGTATTGGAAAGCGGGAATTTACAATAAATCCTTTCTAATTGAAACTGCTGGGCAGTACAAAGGCTATCCAAAAAGAAACTCTCCAGCCGAACCAGGCTTTAGCGATCACTTTCCTGTTTATATCTATTTGATTAAAGAAGTTAAATAATATCTAAAGGGTTGGTTCGTAATCCCCTTTTTTTGTAAATTAGTATCTAAAAAATATTGCTATGGGTGTTTTAAAACCTTTTAATCTCAATAAATGGATTAAGGAAAACCGTCATCTTCTAAAACCTCCTGTTGGGAATAAAAACATTTATGTAGATTCTGAAGATTATATCGTTATGATTGTGGCAGGTCCTAATGCAAGAAAGGATTATCATTTCAACGAAACAGAAGAGTTGTTTTACCAACTTGAGGGTTCTATTAAGGTCCTTATTCAAGAAGAAGGACTGTGTAAGGAAATGGAGCTTTATGCTGGTGATATGTACTTAAATCCGGCTAAAATCCCACATTCACCAATACGTTCTGAGGGGTCGATTGGATTAGTAATAGAACGGAAAAGAGCTGGAAAAGGATTTACAGATGGATTACTTTGGTTTTGCGAAAAATGCAATCATAAACTGCATGAGGTATTCTTTGAATTGCACGATATAGAAAAAGATTTTTTACCTCATTATCAAAAATTTTATACTTCTGAAAAACTAAGAACGTGTGCCAATTGCGGGACAATAATGGAAACTGATTCTAGGTATTTATAAAGTGATATGAAATTTCATCTTATAATTTCACAAAAAATGCCCAAAATTTCTATTGGGCATTTTTTTTATAAATAAGTTTATTGCGATTTATTTCACAATTAAGAATTCTGAACGTCTATTTTGCGCATATTCTTCTTCAGTACAAATTTCTTTACAGTCCACTTTTGGCTCTGTTTCTCCATATCCATTTCCAGAAATTCTAGAAGCTTGAATACCTTTAGAAATTATATATTGAACTGTTGCTTTAGCACGTTTGTCTGATAAAATCAAATTGAACTTGTCACTTCCTCTGTTATCGGTATGTGACTTGGTAAATATGATTAGTTTGTCGTTGCTATTCATTACTTGAACTAATTTATCCAACTCAAAAGCACCTTCTTGAGTAATATTACTTTTATTAAATTCAAAGAAAATTGGGTTTAAAACAATCTCAGTAGGTTTAATGATTATTTCTATTGGATTTAAAGGAGCTGGAACATTTAGTTTCCCGCCTTTGTTTTTTGCTATAACAAATACCCCACTTTCAAAACCATCTTTAGTAACTTGAAGACTATAGTCTTTGTTGCATTCTAAAACATATTCAACATTTCCATTTGCATCAGAATTTTTCGTTTCAATGATGTTTTTCTTATCATCTAATATTGCTACACTTGCGTCTGCAAGTATTTGACCAGATACTGCATTTGTTACCACAATTGTCGATTCAACACTACAAACAGGCGCTGCAATATAAATGTCGTCTGAACCAGCTCTATTGCTTGAAAAGAAACCAATATTATGCTTAGTATTAAATGAAAAAGAAAAGTCGTCTTTCTCACTATTTATAGGTTTTCCCAGATTTTGAGCCTCTTCTGATTTATTCAAATTGATTGAATAAACATCTAAACCACCAAGTCCTTGTTTTGCGCTTGATGAAAAATAAAGTACATTATCATCTGTAATTGAAGGGAATTGTTCGTTGCCTTCTGTATTAACTTTTGATCCTAAATTTTCTGGTGTTCCATAAACATCGCCTTCTTTAATTTCAACTTTCCAAATATCATTCCCTCCAATTCCTCCTGGCATATTTGAATTAAAGTACAATGTTTTACCATCTTTACTGATACTTGGGTTGCTTACAGAATAAGCCTTGCTATTAAATGGTAATTGGGCAATATTGCTCCATTTATCATTAGCTTTTGTAGCTTTATAAAGATACATCTGACTAAATTTGGTGTTAATCCCTTTGTCATTTTCATAATCTTTAAGCACGCGACTATCCCTAGAAAAATAAATAGTTTTCCCATCGCTACTAACTGCCGCAGGGCCATCATGCCAAACGGTATTTATATCTTGAACCTCTGTTGCTGGGCTAAATGCTCCGTCTTCATTGTAAATAGATTGGTATAAATCCAAGTATGATTCGTCATTCCATCCAGCAGTTTTTCTTGATTTTCTTCTTGCACTAGAAAAGTAAAATACATTATCATTGCTCAGCATTGGGCCAAATTCTGACTTGTCGCTATTTATTGAAATTGATTTTACATCGAATGATTTTTTCTTGCTAAGCAATTTTGGGATGTAATTTGGATTTTCATTAAAAGAAATTGCCCTTAAATCTTTTGGTTTTTTATTTGCAAAAATAGCCATTTGTGCATTTGACTCTTCATATTTGCCACTTGCCTTAAGCATTTGAGCATATTTAAAATAGGTTTCTGCATCTTGAGGTTGCGTTACGGAAAGGGCGTACCACTTAATGGCTTCTTTTGTGTTAAACATATTATAATAACTTTCTGCAAGTTGATTATAAATATAGTTTTCTTTTTTACCTATACCAACGAGTTTTAAGTATTCGGTACTTGCATCTAGATATTCAAATTGCTTAAATAATTTATCTGCCTTTTCGGTTTCTTTTGTTTGTGCTTTTAAAGTTATTGTGGTAACTATCACAAAACTTAATAATAGATATATATTTTTCATTATTGATGTTTTTTTATTTTAGAAATATCTAGGTGAACGAGAAACTTTTTTCGGGAAATTCAAATCAAATAACAAAATGATTTCGTGAGATGATGGTGTAGTAACTTTCAAATCGGAAACAATATGGTCATAAGCATAGCCAATTCTCAAGGAAGGCGAAATAGCATAATTTACCATTGCTCCAAATGAATCTTGCAGTCTAAAAGTAGCGCCCATTTCAAATTTTTCAAGATACAAGAAATTGGTAGAAATATCCAAAGATGTTGGCGCGTTAAATGCCGATTTAACCATTGCAAAAGGCTTAAATTTTAAATTTGGATTCAAATCAAATACATATCCTCCAGTTAAAAAATAATGCTGAATTTCTGTTCCGTATTTGATCCCATTATAATCTAAATGTGCTGATTTTAACATGTTGGGAATCGAAAGTGCAAAGTAATATTTGTTGGTATAGTAAAACAACCCTGTTCCAATATTTAATTTTGTGTTGTTAGTGTCTTCAGAGAATGCACCATCATTTGGATCAGGAAGCGTTGGTTGTATAATGCTTCTTAAACCAATTTTTTGAAAAGTAACTCCCGCTTTTAAACCCAATGCCAAACGGTGTTCTCCTCCTAAGTTTAAGGTATATGAGAAATCTCCATAAACATTGTTTTCTTCAACAGGGCCTATTTTATCTGAAATTATAGACAATCCCAATCCAACATTTTTACCTACAGGAGCCGAACCCGAAAGGGAAAAAGTTGTTGGAGCATCCTCAATTTCAATCCATTGTTTTCTATATAATAATCCAAAAGATAAATTTTCTTTAGATCCTGCATAAGCGGGATTAATTATGTTCATATTATACATATATTGTGTATAATGTGGGTCTTGTTGCGCGTTAGCGTTCCAAAAGGTTAACAAAAGTAAAAGCGCTGGTAAAAGTATTTTTTTCATAAGGGTTTTTTTGAGGATTTATAGCTCTGCTGATTTTATATGTTTTCAGCAGAGTTAAAATCTTATTTTTCTATTTATTGATATAAATCCATCCAGTAATTGTCTCGCCCGAAGTTCTTGTAATTACATAATAATAAGTCCCGTCTGGAAGTGCGTCACCAGCATTTGTTTGACCATGCCATTGATTGGTATAATTAAGTCCATGGTTATAGACTTTAGAACCGTACCTGTTGAATATACTTAGTGATTTTACATCTGCTAATAAAAAATTTTCATTGTCACCGTCTCCATTTGGAGAAATTCCTTTTTGCATTGTACAGGTAGTGCTGTTTACAAGATGAGTATTTACATGTGTACAGCCATCATAAGTAACCGTTGAAGTGTATGTTCCTGGTTCCGTTACAACTATTGAAGGAGAAGGAGTTGGTCCAAAAGTATACCCGTTTGGCCCGCTCCACTCGTAAGTAGCTGTTAAAGGATCGAACGATCCGGCAACTGGTAATGCTGTTATCGTAAAATTAGAAGCAAGACATTCTTCTCTTAATTCTACATTTACTTCTGGAATAATTGTTACAGTTGCTGTTGTAACTAATTGAGAACATCCTCCTGAAGCTGCAATTGTATAAGTAATGGTATAAACTCCTGCTTGGCTTGTGCCAGCATTAATTGCTCCAGAAGTTGAACTTAAAGTTAATCCTGACGGCGTTACACTATACGCTCCTCCGCTTGTACCAATTAAAATTACTGGTTGCAATCCTACATTATCATAACAGTAGAATGAGTTGCCATAGGATATTGTTGCTGAAGGCACTGCGGTAATTGTAACTTGAGCTGTTGCAACAACGGCAGCACACCCTCCTGTTGCTGCAATAGTATTCGTAACAGTATATGTTCCTGCTGAACTTGATGCTAAATTTA
>Ga0209107_10000335_pt1 | contig 28240 bp, 42 predicted proteins | sample LakErihyJuly2011_2_FD_187460 | JGI IMG/M metagenome (GOLD analysis project Ga0209107, IMG submission 187460) | Freshwater microbial communities from dead zone in Lake Erie, Canada - CCB hypolimnion July 2011 (SPAdes) (version 2) | ecosystem: Environmental > Aquatic > Freshwater > Lentic >...
TGTTGTTGGAGCAAGGAAATAACCTATCAACAGAATAGAATTGTATTGAGGCTGCGAAGTAATATTCAATGATACCAAGGTGCCTTGCGTTTCAGTCACGGGTGCAACCACGGGGTTATCAAAGAATTCTAGATCATCGTTGGTAGGGGTAAAGTCAAGACCAAAATAACCGTTAGCATTATTAGTGCCAACTCTGTTGTAGAAATAAATGTCTGGATCAAATGTAATGCCGGCAATATTGATCCAGGGACGCCCTTGAACTAACCCGCCAGTGTTGGCATTGTCTACCACAGTGTTACCACTATATTTTGTAGGTAGGGCATTTATATCGTAGGTATTATTTTGTCGATATCTAGGTGCAGTAGTGTCGCCGCCTGCCTGACGTTGAGTTTGAGCCAAATCAAGTTTTGCCTCTTGTCTCTCTTCTTTGGTTGCCAGTGTTGATATTCCGTTTGCGGCCATTATGTTTTTCCGTTATCTTGGGGGTTCATCGGCTGGGATGTCTGGTTCTCTGATGTAGGTTATCGTACCAACCATAACATAGGCTTGGTCCGGGAAAGTGAGATTGCTATCAGTCATCAGTGCAATGTAGGCGCTAGGACCTGAGCTCAGGCCATGCCAATACAAGTCCACTTTGGTGGTGCCACCTAACACTTTGCCACTCACATGTGTAGGTGTATTACCAAATTCAAAATAATCCAATACAAGATTGCCAATGTGTTCCGGTGTGCCCAATCCCAACGTTGTGTCAAAGGCCGTAAATGGCAGATTGATTAGCTGTATTGTAGTAGGCACAGTGATGGTATGCGCACTGACCTGTATGGTAAAATAGCAGGTCACATGCCTGCCAGTTTTCACATAGCGGCCTTCCTGTTTGGCATAGGTGAAAACGCCTGTGCCTGTGTTGGTTTTTAATGCGGGAGTCCATGTGCCCAACTGTTGATCAGTGCCAGTTACAGTGACGTCAGCCACGCCAGCATTATAAATTGCGGACACTGTGTCGCCAATAAAATTGATTGCTGTGACTGGCAGGCTCAAAGACAAGCCTTCGTCTTTGACTACAATAGTAGTGCTGGCAGCTGCACCAGGAATAGTCACTGTGACGTCATTGGACATAGATACCGTGGTAGTAACACCTGCACCAACAAAATCAATCATAGTTGGATGAGCGGTCAATACAGAACTTTCATCCCTAATTTCTATGCCTCTAACTTTTACCTCCACATTACCCGGAGTAGGCACTGTAGCAACAACACCTGGGCCAACAAAATCCAAAGTAGAAACAGCAGTGCTTAAAGTTGTGCCTTCGTCCTCAACTGCAATGGTGTTGCTGACTGCTGGAATGGTCACAGTGACCACGTTGCCTGTGGCAGTGGCTGTAACTCCTGCGCCCACAAAATTCATGCTGTTGGCAGTGGCAGCAATAATAGTGCCTTCATCGCTGACTGCAACTCCTGCAATACCACCTGGGATGGTTACATCTACATCACCAGTGAGTGGATTGCCCACTGTGGCTGTGACTCCTGCGCCTAAAAAGTTTAGGCTGCTGGCAGCAGCAGTCAAAATAAGATTTTCATCTTTGACCAATATAATACCACTGCCGCCACCGCCACCCAAGATGATTAGGCCGCCGGGGGTCACTCCGTCACTTATGCGCAGAGTATGCGTGGGTTTGTCATACCAGATTCTATCTAGTTGACCTATTCTTGTAGATCCGTCGTTGTAGTTGCGTCTGCCACTGTAAAGGTCTTGTGTAAACGGCATTGTCTATTCCTTAACCAATTGGCTCGTCATCGTCAGTTTCGTGTTGTATAACAGCCTTGATTCCTGTGAGTTTCTTGATATCATCAAGTTCGTCTGTTTCACCGTCATAAAAACTGTCAATTCCTGCTGATTTTTTCAGTATTTCTAATTTTTGTTGCAACGGAGGAATCATCAAAGGATCTGAGCTAGGCGCAGTGCCGTCCATGCCCTGTGTGGCAGCGGCCATTTGATCATTGCCGGATCCAGATTCAATGTTATCCATTTTATCTGCCAAAGTTCTTAAAATATCTGCTAGTCTCATAATATGTCCTAATAACAATGATCAAAGCCATCATGTTTTGTACTAACCTTATTTATCGGTTAAATAACATTACGATGATAAACAAAGAACCCTTCAACTCCTTGCTTAAAGACATGAAAACCACGGGCAAATACCGTGTGTTCAACGACATTATACGTGAAGCAGGCAAGTTTCCTGCTGCCATGTGGTACGGACCTTACAATATCAAAAACATTGTGAACTGGTGTTCCAATGACTATCTGGGCATGGGACAGCACAAAGTGGTTCTAGATGCCATGCACACTGCCTTGGATCACACGGGATCAGGTAGTGGAGGCACTCGCAACATAGGCGGTACCAGTCACTATCACGTGGCTCTGGAGCATGAATTGGCCACTCTGCACAACAAGGCCAAGGCTCTGCTGTTCTCATCAGCCTATGTGGCCAACGAATGGACCTTGATTGCTCTGGCCAAGATCATACCCAACATACACTTTGTGTCGGACAGTGAAAATCACAACAGTCTTGTTATTGGTATGCGCCATAGTCGTGCAGCAAAAAGCATTTTCAAACACAATGATCTCAAAGATCTAGAAGACAAATTATCCAGTATACAACTCACGGGCAATGTGCCCTGTGTGGTGTTTGAATCCGTCTACTCAATGGATGGCGATGTGGGGCATATCCGGGAGATCTGTGACCTAGCTGATCGCTATGGTGCCATCACATATATCGATGAAGTACATGCGGTAGGACTCTATGGTCCCCACGGTGGTGGGAAAGTTGAAGAGCTTGGGCTACAATCCCGTATTGACATAGTCAATGGTACATTGGGGAAAGCCTATGGAGTCCAAGGTGGCTATATTGCTGCCGATGTTGAGATCATCGATGCCATCCGTTCAGTAGCTGCGGGTTTTATTTTTACCACATCAATGAGCCCTGTTTCATGTGCCGGTGCTCTAGCTGCTGTCAAGTATCTCAAAGATCATAACGAACTACGTGATCTGCATCAAGAACGTGCTCGTAAACTAAAGCATAGATTGATCAAAGCGGGTATACCTGTGATGGAATGTTCAACCACGCACATAGTACCGGTGTTGGTAGGTGAAGCCAAGAAGTGCAAGGCCATGAGCGATGCGCTATTAAATGATCACAACATCTATGTACAGCCAATCAATCATCCCACAGTTGCAGTAGGTACAGAGCGTTTAAGATTTGCTCCAACACCCTTTCACGATGATGGCATGATTGAAGATCTAGTCATGTCTCTCAAAGACGTTTTTAATAGAACTTACTAGTCTTTAGATACTGGCAGTATTCTTTAATGCCCTGCCAGGGTTCATAGAATAAATCAACGTTGACTCCCGCAAGCTCTAGTTTGCCAGTATCAGCTTTGGTATCCAATTGATATTGTGCTTTGAGATCTTCGGGCATGGGGATAGAGCATTTGACACCTGTACCACATTCATTGATCACAATGTTGGCGATGCTGTCAAAGTCCACACTGGCTCCTGTGCCTAGATCATATATCCCGGGTGTGTAGTTTTTCACAAAGTGATAGATGGTACTGGCCACATCCTCTACCCAGACAAAGTCTCTACGATAGTTCTTGCTGTTTTCAAAGATGTTGATCTTGCTGTCTGTTTGTATTTGATTGTACCAATGCAGTATGGTACTGGCCATACGACCCTTGTGATACTCGTTGGGTCCGTAGACGTTGAACAGCCTCAACACTACACCTGTAATCTCTTGTTCGCTGACCTGTTTGCTGAATGCATATTGATTGAGTGGGCCTGCACCATTGCCGTAGACTGCGGCTGAACTGGTAAAGATAAAAGGGATGGCATGTTCAAGACAGAAAGCATTCCACATGCGAGTTGACAGCACATTGCTTTTATAGATAGATGGCCAGCTGCGTTCCAGTGTGCTAGAGTTAGCACCAATGTGGACGACTGCGTCAATGTCTTTGGGATTGAACGTGGTCTTTTCAAATGCGGAGTGCGGGTGCATACTCTTGAACTGCTTGCCCACAAGGTTGCGATATTGTGTTTCGTTTGACAGATCATCAAATAACACAACATCAGTGATGCCTTTCTTGTTTAGATAGCCCAACATCACGCTGCCGATGAAACCGCCTGCCCCTGTTAATACAATCATAGTATTTCTTCCATCGTAGGAGCATAACATCCAACATGCTGAACTGTGATAGCGGCAGCTTGGTTGGCAAAGTCCATGGCTCTTTTTATATCTTTGGTATGTAGGTAGTTGTAGACAAGTGCGGCAAGAAAGGTATCTCCTGCGCCTGTAACATCTACAACTTCTACTCTTGGTGCTTTAGAACTATACTCGTGATGGACAGCATCCGCACCTTTGGCACCACGTGTAACAATCAATCCACTGCATTCGCTTTTGATCTTGGTGTACTCTAGCTCGTTGATCTTTACCCATGCACCTTGCATACGTTCTAGATCTGTTTTCTTAGTATCGATAAAGATAGGAATACTTAGTGCTATCAGATCTTCTATAAGTTCGTAGCTAACTGTTCCTTTATTATAATCACTGACTACAACAGCATCATACACATCGGGAATATCTGTTTCGAATGTCAACGGATCAGATACGATGTCATTGTCAATACGCACAATCTGTTGTTTGCTGCGAGCATCAATAAGTCTAGTCTTGGTGCTGGTCTCGCCAAATAGATAATTTACTTCACAGCCCAATGCCTCTAGATTGTTAAACACATTACCTGCCATACCATCGCTTTCTTCTGCATACGTAGGCACAAATACAGGTACAGGTGCTTCTGGGCTTAGCCTATCAATAGTCCCGTACTGGTAAATGTCTTTACAGTTATCACCTATTAGCAATATCTTGTATTTTGTTTGTGGTTGAGTAGTTTTTGAATCTGTCATAAAATTTTATCTCTTTGCAGTATTCTGCACCTATAATGGGCTTGTCTCGATAGTCACTGCCCTTGACCATGACCTCAGGTTCAAAGCCTTTGATCAAATCTACAAGTTCCTGATCAGTGTCAAATGTTTCCACACGATCCACACACTTCAAGGCAAACAACATACTGCATCGTTCATATTCCGTGTTAACAGGACGATTCAAACCTTTTAGTTCTCGCACTCTGCGATCACTGTCAGTTAACACCAACACATAGCTGTTGGGAAAACTTCTTGCATATTGCAGTAATCTCAAATGCCCTAAATGTATGATGTCAAATGTTCCGTTGACAACAACCCGTGTCATGCAAGCGACTCCACAAACTGAGCTAGGTTGTCAAATATGACAGTGCGCTGTTTGATTTTTCTATAGGTAAACTTTTGCAGTTCTTTTTCAGTTTCTGAACCATAGCCAGTTCGAACCAGCACAGGCCTAGCACCAATGTTCATGGCTGCTTTGAGATCTTTCATTTTGTCGCCTACGTAGAAGCCACCCTTGAATTTGATATCTTTAATGTCGGCTTCACACTTTTTAAACATGCCCACGTTGGGCTTGGCAAATGGATCTTCCTTTCGACTACTGGCGCTGTAGTAGATGCCGTCAATACTAAAGCAGCCTGCTTCGCCCAGCAGTTTCAGCATGTGCTCATGCACAGTGTCCACATCTTGTTGTGTGTAAAGACCTTTTTCGATGCCACCTTGATCGGTGATCACTGTGATCTTATAGCCTTTACGCCTTAGTTCAGCTATGGCATCAATGCTGCCTGGGATGGGGTCAAAGTCCTCTACCTTGTGGCAGTAGGTGCCTAGGTCTCTATTGATTACTCCATCTCTATCAAGTCCTACTACACATTTTGTGCGGAACTCTCCGCCTATCCAAGATATCTTAGGTTGGTTGTTCTGTGGCTGGTTTGGCTGCAACTTGACTGTCTCCTGGAATGATTCTGTAATTGTCTTCTACTGAGTCTGCTGTGCTGACTTCAAATACCATTGAGTTGGGTTTGAGTGCAATCAACTGATGCGGCATCATTGGTGGATTGCGCCACGTGTCACCTTCTTTGAGGATCTGTTCTTTGTAGGTGGCAGTGGTGGTATCGCACCAAATTAACTTGAACTCGCCTGCGTTAACAAACCAAGTTTCATCTTTTTCTTTGTGAAAGTGCATGCTGAACTTGGCACCTACTCGTTCAAATACCATGATCTTGCCGCAGTACTTGTCATTGGTGGCCCAGATGATTTCGTAGCCCCATCCTTTGTCTTGTTTACCTTGTAGTTGTGTCATTATCGTTTGTCAATGATTTTGTCAATGAGTCCATATTCTAGTGCTTCTTCAGCTGACATGAATGTGTCGCGATCCATGTCACGTTCAAAGTCAGCATAGGTCTTGCCTTTGGTATTGTGCTTGACGTACAGTTTGGTCAAGACGTCTTTCATCTTGGTGATCTCTTTGTATTGAATTTCAATGTCGCTCTGCATGCCACGAGCACCGCCGCTGGGCTGGTGAATCATGTGACGAGCATAGGGCAACATATAACGCTTGCCTGCTGTACCTGCCTGTGCCAGGAATGATCCCATTGAACAGGCCTGGCCCATCACATAGGTTGCCACATCGCATTTGATAAACTGCATGGTATCGTAGATGCTCATGCCACTGGTGATAACACCACCTGGGCTATTAATGAATAGCGAAATCTCTTTGTCTGGATTTTCTGATTCCAAAAATAACAACTGCGCCACAATGGTATTGGCCATCATGTCTTCTACAGGGCCGTTTAACATGATAATGCGTTCTTTGAGCAAGCGGCTGTAGATGTCATAGGCACGTTCCCCTTTGGAAGTTGACTCAATGACCATTGGTACTAAATTCATATTGATTCCTTGTTGTTGATTATCGTTTAGTTTATACTATTGTTCGTTACGATGTCAAGCCCATTCGTTGACAATTTTCATAGAGATGTTTTGCCCAAGTAAAATGCGCCGCCTCAGCTAGGTGCCCGAGTGCTAATAGATATTCTTTAGGCTGGCCTTTATACATGTTACGGTCTGATATCATTAGCCCTGAATTTGTAAACTCTGAATAGATGGGTTCTAGCGTTTTAACCACTGACGGATGCAATGGTGGCTCTATATATTTCGTTAGGTGCATTGCACGAGGGTCACATTCTACGAAATACAACTGATTTTTTAATCTAGTTTGAGCTAGGTGTAATAGTGTGCGTAGAGCTATTGAAAACTGAAACATTATTACTGGATCGGTGCACCATTTTATAAAAAATGGATACCCGTGTTCGAACCCCTGTGGCCAGCCATGCAAATATCCTAGATGCAGAGTTTGATCTCTTCCATCATGATTGATATAAATTAAGCGATTGGGGCTGGTTATTCCCAATATCACAAGATCAGTATCCAATATGTCACCATTGACTAGGTCTTGGTCTATGCTATAGATCATATTATAGATGCTATTCCCAGGACGAGACCTATTAGTCCACGGTATTCCTATCCTATCTGCAAGGTGCCGCGGCCATGCATGAGACTTAGCAAGCTCGTTGTATTCTGCTTTAGTCAAATCAGGATATTTTTTATACAAAGTTTGCAAAAATGCATCTAGGCCCTGAGTTTTTTTAATCTCGTTCGCTCCTGGAACATATTCCTCGTCAAGGAGCTCATCTCCCTGCGTATAACTGCAACCATACGCTACTAGTCTTTTGAATTTTGTCATCTTGTACTTATATTTAAAAACTGTTGACTTGTTGTGGTTTTGACTGTATACTGATTGTTCTTGGATTAAATACACGTATTATGACTACCCTAGTACTTAACGCAGACATGCAGCCATTGAGCCTATTACCCCTCAGTACCATAGACTGGCAAGAAGCCATTCGTTACATGGTTCTGGACAAGGTCAAGGTCTTGGAATGGCATGAAGATTGGATCGTGCGATCTGCACGTTGGGAAACTCGTGTGCCTGCTGTGATCATGCTGAACTCCTATCAAAAACCCAAACACACCATGAGATTGAGCAAACGCAATATATTTCTGCGTGATGCCTATAGTTGCCAATACTGTGGAGTAGAAATGGCAGAAGCGTTGGCCACTTTGGATCATGTGCTGCCTGTGAGCAAGGGTGGCAAGACCACTTGGGAAAACTCAACCACTGCCTGCAAGAGCTGCAACTACAAGAAGGCAGCACATGTGGGCAAGATGAAACCAAAAGTCACGCCCTACAAGCCCACATTTTGGGACCTTGTGGCCAAGCGTAGGGTAAGGGGATATCATCTACAACATCCTAGTTGGGCTGACTATTTGGGCATTTGATTGGTTGACAGGATCTTAGGATCCTGTTATACTATATGCATACAGACACTAAGAAAGGTCCAAAATGGACAAACTTAAAATTAGAGAAGACGAAGGTAAATTCTACGTTTACTTCAACGGTCCTTTTGGCTCGTGCGCCTATCAAAGTGATCCTTTTGACACACTAGAGGCCGCAGAGGCTTTCCGGCAAGAGCAGATAGATTCCGCAGACTTTGGAGATGAAGAATGAGTGAGACTATTATTTCTCAGTCCCTTAAAGAACATTACGGATTTACATACCGTGAGCATTTTGACGCTATGTTTCGTCGCAATGCACTCTTTGTTAAAGATGGCGACGCAAACGATACTAAAGTACGATGGTCCAATGCAGATATCGCTGGTGCAAATGAAGCTGGCAAGAAAGTGCCTCTCCATGTGTTTACGGATCTAGAAGGTATTAAACGAGATCATGACTATCGCAAAGAAGTAGCCAAAGTATTTCCCCAAAGCCATCCAGAACTTGATGGCGCCGGCTCAGAGTGGCATGCAGTTCCTCTAGCATTAATTCCAAGTGAACACATCGACCACTACAGAACTCATAAAGACTCAAACTTTAATCTTGCCATTCGTCCAATTGTAGAATGGTTACAAGACCAACACGCTAAAATCTTTGCCAAGTTTGGTGCTAACAATACAAAACGAAAAGTATCGTTACGAGATTTACAGAAAAAAATTATCAAGCGTATTATTAAATTATTAAAAAAACACGGAGTTGACAGCACAATTATTGCAGAGCTGGCTCCTAGATTTGGCAAAACTATTTTCTTCTTGAGCCTGTTCTTGGAGATCAGCAAAGAGTACGGACATAAAGTCATGCTGGTCCCAGCGTACTGGCTTCCTGCCATTGCTAGTTTTAAAAAGGAAACTGCAAAGTGGAGAGACTATCAAGATATGGTATTTGTTGATACCATTGAAGATGGCAACTGGCAACATTCAGTGGAAAATGCGCTCGAAGTAGATAAACTAGTGGTAGTAGGAATAAGTCTTTACCCTGCATATGACGATTTTGTTGTGCGGAACAAATGGATACATGACTACACAGAAACTATCCTTGCAGTAGGCGACGAAGCCGACTATGGTAGTCATACTTCTAACCAACAAGAGAAGATGGAGTATTTGTTTGCTAACAAACAAGTAACTTTTATTCCTAGTTCGGGTACTAACATCGAGCGTATGAGCAAAGGTGCCGGCGACAATGTAGTAGATGTTGTTGCGGTTCCTTACGCCCTTGTTGAGCAAAGTGGTGACGTAGGCATTGTTAAACGAGAGATGTTCCAAATGTATGTAAGCAATCGCATACAAGAATTGGTTAAAGACTATTCTGACGAGGACCGTCCTGCTTGGTCTAAAATGTTGGAAAAAGCAATGGCTAATAGTCAGTTTTTGATTGGCTTCTTTAGAGCAATATACAATTATGATTCCGAGTACGGAATGTCGTTGGATGAAGCGGCCGGTGAAGAAATCGTTGTTAGTATGATCTTTGCTAACATGACCAAAGAAGCAATGTCCAAACTAAAGAAATTACTAGATTCCCATCTGCCCGACCATCACATCAAAGTTATCAATGGCAACGAAATGACTGGTCGCGATGCGGAAGAAGTAGCCAAAGATACGTTACGACAGGTCAAGTATGGATGGATCGATAAAAAGAAAGTGATCTTTTTAAACAATGCAATGGCGTCTCGATCGTTTAGTGTAGGTGACATCCAAGCAACTTTATTCCTTAAAGACGGCGGCAGTGTTGATACTTTTATACAACAGGCTTTACGAGTTGTGACGCCATTGGACCAAGACGAGACTATTTTAGTTGCTAGTAAACCTAAAGGATACATCTTTAGTTTTAGTTTCGACCAAAACAAAGAACGCAAAGATCAACTTATGTTGTTGTACGAAGCAAAACGAGTAGTTGAATACTTTGATGAACTAGGACTTCCTATTCCAGGTGCAACAAAACCAGGAATTGTGGGCGGAGTTCAGTATGTATTAAACAGTATGAATCTGAGTTCAATTGGCTTTTTGGGAGAAGGCAGACTGGTTAAGGAAAATGCAGATTCTGTTATGGCCGATTTTGAAGACGATGAAAAAGTTTTACGTGTAGCAGGTATTATTACTAACCGGGCAGGCATTATGGCTAGTCCAGAATTAATGGAATTGTTGCTCAAATGTCCTTCAATGAAACCTGACCAAAAAAAGAAAGTACAAGCAATCCTTGAGAAAGGAAAATCCAAAGGTGGTGCTGTTGGTGGAAATTTTTCTCCAGATGACAAGAAGACACTCGAGAAAGAAGTACTAGGTGCCATCAACTCTATCATCTATAGTTCAACTACAGTGCTACAATTTAGCAATTTTCAAGGACATAATTTTAAGGAGTGTTTGGAAAATATTTCAAGCAACACCGAGGCTGACAACGATTTTAAAAGAGTGTATAATATTACAAGTGCCGAGATGATGAAGTTTTTGCCATACTTGCCAGTTGAATTGTTAGACATGAGCGTTCATAACGCACAGAAAGCATCACAGTGAAATTTGTTACAAATTTAGGATTAGGCATTTTAGGAAAACCCGATAACCCTAATATATGGAGAGAAATCCTTTCTACCAGAACAGTGAAACGTGCATGTAAAAAAGCAAAACGAATTCTTGTTGTAGCAGGAGGACACGGTACTGAGGTAGACGTGTTAGTTGAATTACACGGAGAGGAAATTCTAACTAAGATTTGGTTTAACGAACTGTTAGTTTGTTTTACAAATGATATCTTGGCAAGATATCCTCAAATAAATATAGCAAAGGGAGACTTTTTAAGTCTAAGTTTTAATATGAAATTTGATGTAATAATAGGAAATCCGCCATATCAGGAAGGCGGCAGAGATGACCAAGCAAACAAGTTGTGGCCTCAGTTTGTAAAAAAAGCATATGACTTAGTTGAGAACAACGGGTATGTAGCAATGATTACCCCCAATGGTTGGATGCAACCTACTGCTGACATTGGTAAAGGCACGGGTAAAAATGCTCTCAGCATCTTTAATGATATCTTTAAGAAGAACAATTTGATTGTAGCAAACATTGACAGTGACAATATTAGAGAAACGCACTTTAAAGGAGTTGGCAGTACCTTTAGCTATTATCTCTTCCAAAAGGCATCTTATTCAGGCAGCACAGAATTTATTACTTCCACTGGCAATGTACAAATTGACATTAGCAAAATTGATTCTTTGCCTAAAGTAACTTCTAAAGAAAGTTTGTCTATTGTAAAGAAGATGGTCGGAACTCCATTTTTGTTTTGTGATCAGAATCACGGATTAGGCGGGAAAGAAAATGACGCACAGGGCCCTTCAGTTTTTCTAAAGAAAACTAAAAATGGAAACGTATCTGAAACAGTTGACTACAAATACAAAACATATCATACTAATAAGAACGGGGGCACCTATTGGTATAGTGAGACATTAAACCCGTACACTAATACTCCAAAAGTTATTATTAGTTTGTCAGGAACATATCTACCGGTGTTTAATAATACCACTGGATTTAGTAACATGTGTTTGGCACTGATGTGTGCTACAGACGAAGAAGCAACAAGAGCACAATTCATCTTGTCAAGTAAATTATATAAGTTTTGGGTGGAAATGCAAAAGTTTTCCGGATTTAATCCACGCAAATTAATTTTAACTTTGCCAGCATTATCTCTAGCACAAGACTGGACAGACGACACGATATATAAACATTTTAGCCTTACCCAAGAAGAAATTGACTATGTCGAAGCCAATGATAAGTGAAGTTATAGATCACATTCGAAATCGTACCTATATGGGCGGAGTTGAGCGTGACAAACTGCGAGTAAAAGCTACAGGTGAAGTATTCACTCCTACAGAACTTGTATGCACAATGTTGAATCAGATACCCAATGATCAATTCACAGATCCTACTAAAACCTTTCTAGATAACAGTTGCGGTGACGGGCAGTTCCTTGGCGAAATTCTAATACGTAAGATGGAGAATGGGTCTACCTTTGAGCAGGCTCTCTCCACTATATATGGTGTGGACTTAATGATTGACAACGTGGACCTATGTCGTGAAAGGTTGCTCTGCGGAGAGACACACTTACGACATATTGTAGAAAAAAATATCCAATGTCGAAATGGTCTTAAATTCGGATATAATTTCGGACCAATGGGACCTGCTCGTAGAAACACCGAAGATAAAGCAAGGGCTAAACAACAAAGATTAAAAATCAAACAAGAAAATTTAGCCAAACTAGAAGAAGCTAAAAAACAAAAAGAAGCCAGACAGAAAAAATTGTTCGGTGAAATAATTCCGGAATGTGTTTGACAACTCAACCACTTGATGCTATAATATATACATACTAACAGCAAAGGCAATCATGCGCACACAACCGGAAACGATCATTCAACAGCTTGAAGCTGACAACAGCCGTTTGAGCAAAGAACAAATTCTAGATAGGGCGGCTAAGGAAAATATCCCGGAATTTTTTGAAGGCCTACGTATGGCGCTAGATGGTCTTTACACGTTCGGTGTCAAGCAGGTGCCCGTCAGTGAAAAAGACGGACAAGGACTTAGTTGGTCCAACTTTCTCGAACTTGCAGACAGTTTGTATCGTAGACGTCTTACTGGACATGCAGCCAAGGATGCCATTGAATTGGCCATGAATGTTGCTACTAAGGCTCAATGGAACGATTGGTATCGTCGCATACTGATCAAAGACATGCGAGCAGGCTTTAGTGAAAAGACTGTGAACAAGGTGCTCAAGATACACAAAGACATTGCTCCTGTTCCTGTGTTTGAATGTATGCTTGCACATGATGGCGCCAAGCACGAGAAAAAGATTACAGGCAAAAAGATCCTGCAAAAGAAACTAGACGGTATTCGCTGTCTTACAGTTGTAGACTTCGAAAGTCGTACAGTTGTTCAGTACACACGTAATGGTAAAGTACTTGAGAACTTTTCACACATTACAGATTATCTTGCTACTCAACTAGATAACTTTGGCCGTAGCTATGTTATTGACGGTGAGATTATGAGCAAGAGTTTTCAAGCACTCATGACACAGGTACATCGCAAAGACAACGTTGAAGCATCCGATGCGGTGTTGAATGTCTTTGATATTCTGCCACTCTCAGAGTTTAAGCAAGGCATTAGCTCAATGGGCCAACGTCGACGCTTGAACTTCCTTAAAGAAAACTTTAGTAAAATCTTTGGCGATAGCAATTGCATTGAGATTGTGCCTTGGATTGAAGTTAATCTCGACGAGTTCATCGGCGACATTGAGTATCGTGACTACAACAAACAAATGGTTGCTGAAGGTTACGAAGGTATTATGATTAAGGATCCAGAGGCCAAATATGAATGTAAAAGATCTGTTTCGTGGCTCAAAGAAAAACCATTTCTCGAGGTTAGCCTTTCGATCACCGCGGTGGAAGAAGGTACTGGCCGAAATGTTGGTCGTCTTGGCGCTTTGGTCTGCGAGGGTATTGATGACGGTAAGTCGATCGCAGTCAATGTTGGCAGTGGGTTTAGTGATGCTGATCGTGATGCTTATTGGGAGGAACGTGATACAGTGGTGGGGCAGGTGGTAGAGGTACGTGCCGATGCGGTCACACAGAATCAAGACGGTACCTACAGTCTGCGGTTTCCACGCTTCCTACGCTTCCGTGGCTTCATAGCAGGGGAGAAGATCTAATGAAAGAACAAATTGGATTTATACGTTGGTGGTTCTCAAAGCTAGAACTATGGCAATGGTTCTTGTTGGCCAGTCTGTTGCTTAATGTAGGTAGTCTGTTTGCCATAGGCACAGAGATATCGTCTGATATGAATCTAATCGGAATGATTCTATTATTGATAGTATTTTTTAAATGGTTTATTGTAGATCCGTTAAAGACCAGTTGGACTCGTTATAAAGAACAAAGAAACTCTTTGTTAACCACAATCAAGGACAGCCACAAATGAACATTGAATTCCACTCAGATGATCCTTCGGTTGTAGAATTTTTTCCTGTGCAACCGGCCAACAAGGTGGTACCAGAATGGTACCGAGATCTAGATCTTTGGAAGAAGAATCAGTTTCCCGGTAAAGGGATGCCTACCATAAAACACTGCATGCCTGTGCAAGACATGATTATGTCTGGATATATTATTTTCAACACCTATGAACTAATTTTGCATCCAGAGAAGAAAGCAGGCAAGCATGAAGATTTCAAAGTCAGTGTGCCACATGTGCCTTACATAGGCGGACATAATCATGAACAATGTCCCGTGATGTTAGACGGCACTTCCAAACAGTATTTCAAAATTGCTCAGCCGTGGCTGATACGAACTCCACCTGGATATAGTTGTTTAATTATCCAACCGTTTTATCAGTTTGAAGAACGCTTTCAATTATTCCCGGCCATTGTTGATACAGACACACATGACTTGTCTACCGAACTTCCTGGATATCTTATCAGCGACAAAGAAGTTAAAATCAACCCCGGCGATCCGCTGGTACAGGTAATTCCTTTCAAACGAGATTCATGGGAAATGAGCTGTGAATTCCAAGCAAAAAAACGCAGTAAGCTAGAATTTTTCTTGGGTGGTGCGTACCGTAAGATATTTCACAACAAGAAAGAGTTTAAATAATGAGCTATGATTTCACAGAGTTAAACAAGGTGGTTGCCAAATGGGCCGCTGACGATCCTACAAGCTATAACTTTCACCTACCCAACTCAAATAACATTACCTGTAATGTAGGCTCTACAGAAATGCTTCGTGTTGCTGAAGATGGATTCTACGTTCGTGGCGAAAAGATTCCTGTAGATGACAAGGAAGCTGCCACTGTTTATACAGCCTTCAAAGAGTTCCTTGTTTGGAGCAGATTGAGTAGAGAATGACAACCAATCCTAACAAATTTTGGACGATGCTCAGAGGTGCAGATCACTACTGCCATAAGCTAGCCGAAGAAATGCAGGCTGTGCATGGTAGACAAAAAAAGTTCCACCGTAAGGTAGATCAATCAATTTATTTTATCATGGATAATTTCGCAGATCAAGAAGTGGTCAACTGCATGCATACTTGGTTGAAGATATATGGCTTGCCCATAGATCCAGATCGATTGGCATCATTTGATGACTTTCATGCCAAATACGGCGCAGGTCTAACATTTAAAGATCCTAGCAGTCTGTTAAAAAACATAAAACCCTATTGACAGTTTTCTAACAAGACTGTATAATATACACATAGTAACAAAGAGAGACTGATATGAGCGGTTGGAACACTATCCAAAGAATCAAACGTGTTGAACAAGCAGTTGACGAGCTGGGCTTTAAGTTCAGTAAAAGCAAGCACAGTGATTGGACAGAAGATCACGGCGCTCTAAGCCTTGTGCCAAAGGATCAAGATGCACTGCCAATTTACAGTCGTGATGCTGAACTGTTTGTAGGTAGTCTTGAGCGACTGGAAGATTGGTTGGCAGGTGTTAAGTGGGCTCGAGACTACGACATGATGTTGCGATTGAGCAACGATACCAAGAGAGCTCGCAAAGAGCAAGATACTCGAAACAAAAATTTGTTAACTTCTATAAAGGAATCAAAATGATCACAATGAAAGAATGGATGGAATTGGTTGACTACAAAATCACCGAAGGCGGTGAGTATGGTTGGGGTTGTTACGGCCCCAACAGCTATACACTAGACTCATGGAACGGTGTTCACGGCAAGGGTGGATACAGTTTCAGTATTATCTTTAGCACCAAAAGCCAAAAGGTCTATGAAGTCAGCATGTGCGATTATACCAATGATCGCGCCTACCGTATGATCAACCCAAAGAATGTTGACAAGCATCGTAAAGAAGCGGAATCCAAAAGTGTGCTAGCCAACCAAGCATGGGACGATGTCAACTACATTGATTTGGAAGTCGACGATGACTTTATCCAAAAGGCCCTAGCTATCAAGGCCGGTGAACCCTATGACACTCGTGTGAGCGTTCCAATAGACTTCACAGATGAAGAACTCCTGACCTACATGAAGATAGCACATGAACGTGATATCACATTCAATCAATTGATCGAAGACGCTCTTCGACAAGCCATCAATACTCATGCATCTTATCTAAATGACGAGGAATTAGATTTGCTCTAAATAATTGATGAAGCTTTTAGTCATCTTATTGTTGCTGGTCAACACAGCCTGGGCTCGCAATGAGCCCAGTGTGCTTTTGTATGATAACACAACCAACACGGTTCTACTTGCAGAGCATACACAACAGGTAAGGCCCATGGCCAGTATTACCAAGGTAATGACTGCCATGACCTATCTAGATCTCAATCAGGATCTAGAAGCCAAGATAGAAGTCTATCGTGGTGTCAGCGGTGTACTGTTAAAGAAACAGAACTACACTCGTAGAGAACTGCTAATTGCCATGTTGATTCGCTCAGACAACTCTGCTGCCGAAACCTTGGCCCGTGATCATCCCAATGGTAGATCTGCCTTTATGGCTGCCATGAACGTCAAGGCACAGCAGCTAGGAATGGCCTACAGCCATTTTGATGATCCCAGTGGGCTCAGCCAAAAGAATGTGGGTACAGCATTGGACATCATGAACATGCTCAAGGCTGCGATTACCATAGACTTTATTCGCCAGACCAGTGTGATACAAAAGACAGAGATCGCTGCCAAGGATCGCAAGAAGCCTGTGCGTATCATAATACAGAATACCAATATAGGACTGCTGGAAGAATTCAATACCATTGTGCTGAGCAAGACAGGGTTGACTAACCCTGCTGGTTGGTGTGTTAGTCTAGTACTAGAAGAACGTCATAGACAGTTCATATTGGTTGTGCTGGGTGCGCCCAGCAAGGATGCTAGAAAGAAGATAGTCGAACGTGTGGTGTTTTCAAATCTTCGTGAGTTGAATTGATTTAGTGGCCAGTATGTCAAAGCTGTTTCTGCAAATGTCTAGCTTGCAGCTTCTGGGGTGGGTGGGCCAAACTATATTATGCTCTTTGATATTGCCCATGAATCCTCCTTGTCTACAGTGTCCGCGATAGACCCTACCCCAAGCATCTACCACTATCTGTTCCATGCCAGCCCAGCAGTCATAGTCTTTGAACGTGTTACTGCCTTCTAACACCATGGTCTGATAGTCAGTGTATTCAATCTTGTCACCTTGTGTGATCTTGATATCACCATGCTGTCTTTTCAACTGTGTGGTTTGATTGCTGGTATAGTGTTGTGGAGTGGTATTGAACACAGGATCTTCAAACAACATGCGTTTGTTCACACGTATATGTGGCCATTTGGAGTGTATGCGATCATACAACAGCTGACTGCTGGCCCACGTATCTTTGAGCATGTTTAGGTTCACAGTCACGGCTACCCCTGCTTCAACTGCCGCACTCACAGCCAATAAAAAGTGCGCACTGGTGGTATGCTCGGGATGATGCTCAATCAACACACCATGGGTCACTGCCATGTATTCATGCCAAAGATCAATGCTGACATTGGCATTGGTTCTAAACCTAGTTTCACAGCCCTGCCTATGAGCGTGGGTCAACAGCTCTAGAAAGTCAGTCCATTCTGTGACTTCACCCCCTGTAAACTCTATGTTGGCTGTTTTGTGTTGATTGCTGGCATAGACCACTGTGCTGTCTATGAACTGTTTGCAGTCGTTGAGATAGGGCAGATCGATGTTGCCCTTGCGTATGATTTCATTGCAATAGCTGCAGGCCCATGAACAGTGATTCATCAACCACCAATTGACGTAAAATTTATCCCCAGCCCTAGTGCTGGCAACCAGCCTTACACCATCCATGAATCCACAGCCTGCTGCCCACTTAGACTGCAACTGCTAGGCCACAGCTGTTCTGCATCTAGATCAAACAGCCAACTGGGGTCGGGTCGCTTCACACACAGCCAACTGCTGCGATGGCTCCAGGGTTCCTCACCCTGTATCTCAGCATCCAATTGTCCTGCATCCCAACTGGCATGGCCTATCATGATACGGAATCGATTGGGCCATACCCCCTTGCTGAGATGATGGAACATTTCTTCATGGCTGGTAATGCTCCATTGATCGTTGATACGCATGGTATTGTTCACAGACCAATCACTGTCATGCAACATCCACACAGTGCTGAGGCTCACTGGACCACCCCAATACAGGGGGTGATCTGTTTTAAATTTCAGCCCCAAGGGCTCCACTATGGTATTGAGGGTGTGTTCTGTGGGCTTGTTCATGCACAGGGCATAGGCTCCACGTGAGTTGTAATGTGTGATAAACATCACGGATTGGTTGAATCTTGGATCTGGCATGCTCGGGGGTGCTATCAAGAGATCCCCGGTCTTGACATCGACCATGTGTTAACTCCAGTCTGGTAAGGGGCCGCCGTACTTCTTGCCCTTGATCTTTTTGCCTTTTACAGTGGTGCGCTCGTTGCCAATCTTGTGTGACTTATCACCGTGACGTCCACGATAGCCCTGGCTCTTGCATGATGCCAACTGACTGGCACCTAGTGCAGCATTTGGTTTGCCACTGGTGCATAGGGCACGACTGGCAGGCTCTTCGTCTAGATCAGTGTCTTCATCTAGATCACCTTCTACAACATCATCAGCGGCAGCACCCGATCCGTTGAACATGAGATCGTCATTGATGGGAAAGTCTAGATCCATAAAGCGTTCTGGCAGCTGACTGTTTGAAATGATAAAGTCCAGCTCTTCTGCTGTGGGGTGTACCTTGAGTAACACCTTGGCAGCTTCGTCGTGTGCTTCTGCATTTTGCCACACATTGATGTCGTAGTGGCTTTGATAGAGTTCTGCCACGGCCTGCATGACCTTGTGATAGTCTGTGGTGAATATGTTTTCAGTAAGTATTTCGTTGATACGCATGTGTTTATCCCAGTTGAGCCACGGCATACACAGCCATGACCAATGCAGTCTTTAGTTCTAGATCAGCACATTCTCTATCCAGTAGATCCATACGTGCAACATCTCTGCAAAGATCCTGATATTCCTCTGCTGTGATCTGATTGGTGTTCACTGCCTGTGTGAGTTCAAGCACATAACGAGCCCTTGCTGAAATAGCTGGGTCTTGATGTTCTGTAAGTGTTCTTAGAGTTTCGATTGACATTAGAATCTTCCTAGTATAACACCAGCTGCTCTAGCTGCTTGCTCTTGCATGGCTCGCTTCTTGAGGTCACAGTAGACCCTGCTGCCGTCTTTGTCTGCCACCATCTTGGCAAAGTCTCCCACAGTGGCCTGCATGGGCTTGATTACCCTTATGACATCTTGATTGCGGGTGCCCGCCGATTCTGAATACAGCTCAAACCAACGCAGTTCGTCCTGTATGCGTTTGACTTGAATGTGCTGTGGTTTTGCACAGTCCAGTTGGTCAACTGCCATGCGCACATCTGTAATTTTGGCTGACTGGTTCACATCGTTGAAACTGGGTATCCAGCTGATGATTGAAGCACAGCCAGAAAGCATGACGATAGATAAAATTGCAAAGAGTTTGTTCATGTTAATATTTACCAATCATGGCAGATTAAGTATACAGCAGATAGCTGCTCATGATGTATTTGGAGTCACCGTTTTGGGGCATGTGTCCTCGATGTGGGTAGCACCAAGTGGGTGGGAACATCACAACCCTGCCCTCTCGTGCTGCCACTGTGTAGCGTTCTCTGGGGAATTCTGTGCCCGCATCTGAATCATTGAGATAGAACAAAAAGGCCACGTATCTGGTGCTGGAGGCAGCATGCGCCACGTCCACATGCAGGCCAAATTGATCCTGCTGATTGGGTCTATAGCACTTGATTCTGAATGCTTCTATGGCCATTAATTCAGGTGTAAGTGCTAGGCCTTGTTCATGCCCCCAGTGAGCAAGATAGTCTCGTCCCAGATTCATCACCAGGTCTGTGAGTCTGTCACTGTGCTCAGTCCAGTCGTAGGGTCTAGTTTTTTGAGCCAGTTGCAGGCTGTTAAGTCTAGCACCCTGTGCCCGAGTGCTGTAGAGTTCTAGTTCTGTGAGTGCAACATGTGTGCTAGATCTACGACTGTGATGCCGTTCACACAGCTCAAAGTTTGTGCGCAGTTCATGACATGTCTCCGGTGTCAGCACCTGATCAATGACTCTGATGTAGTTGTGATCGTATGTGATTTTCATGAGATATTTATGGTGCATTTTGGATAGGGTGATAATTCATGGCAGCTCGAAGAGCTGCGGAGCAGCGCAAAATTTGCAGGGGTTATCTAGAACCATAAATATCTACATGCAGATAGACCCAATAACCACCCAGAGTATAACCACCACAGCCTCGGTGCAGAACAATCGTGTAGAAACTGTGCGCAGAGAGTATGTGGATCTTGGTGGCCGTGTGGAAGTCAGAGAAACCTACTTCTACTACTTGATATACGATTCAAAGGCCAAGATTCAAGAACCTGCTGCTAATGCCATTGATCTACGTGTATAGATCCTTTTGATACTGGCGACGCAATTGGGGGAAAGCCAGTACAAGTATTGACGCATACTGTCTATCTATATAGTAGTCATATTGCCCTCCATTGAGATAACTCACTGAACCCCCGTGCCGTTGTACTAGTTCCCAAACGGCCTCGGGATCGTAGTCAATGAAATAGGGCAACTGATAACAGAAGATGTCGGGTTCTGAAATGGCATCTGTATACTGCATTAGAATAGACTTAGAAATGTGGCCGTCTTTGAGTCGCAGTCAACTAATACTATATAGTGATCTTTCAAATCGTCGTATAAGATATGTATGATACGAGCTATATGAAACCCTGTATATACGTAGTCCTGACAGCGATCCAGCTGTTCTAGTGAGTAGTCAAAGGTGTACAACATACCAAATGGTTACGAGAGCTATAGAAGCTATAAGTGCAATGAGTTTATGATCCATGTGAGTATTTAATGCTTTTGTATACTGTAAAACTCAGAGTGCGTAGTGGCCCCGCTGCTGGATATCAAGCGATGTATACGTTGATGCGTGAGTGAGTACATGTACGTATACCATGATGTTAGAGCATGAGCAGTCAGGCGCTGCGCGAGCTCTAGAGAACTATACAGCATTATAGAGAATTATATTGTTCTATTGAGATCAGTAAATGCAAAAAAGTGTGATTTACTGATCGGTGTGTGGGGGTCAGAGTGCGCATAGGCCCCGCTGTGTGGGGTATGCGTATTAAGAGAGTGTGATAAAGTGCAAAAAAGTGTGATATTGTGTGAATTTTTTGTTAGCCTCATAAGCCACAGACCTGACTGTGCTCAAACCCTAGCAAAATTGCACCAAACCGTGTTCAAATGATCCATCTACAGTGGTTTTCACTCTAGATAAATGGCTGCGCCAGTATTTATCATGATAGAATCACGGTGGTTTTGTGCAGCGACTCCCTGTACACTGCCAACCGTTCCCCCACGATAGGCCCCGCTGCTGGGTTGTGTGAGTGTATATACGTATATGCCTACACTTAAATATAGTATGCATGAAGTCCCTTCAGGTGTTCTACTATTATATACAGCTAACTCAAGACCCTACACTATGGGATCATACTCAACTACAGCTAGGAAGTTCCTGCCTGATCCTGTATTGCAGCCAAAACCTGTGGCTTTTCAGCCATTGGCCCCGCTGCTTGATACCAAATTTCAGGTTGACAAACTCACATAACGATCATATACTATATACATGCTGAAGAAAAGATCATTATCTAGAAGCAGAGATCCCATGCAACTATCAAACGAGATACCTATGACACTACCAGATGAGAGATACCGTGCAGTGGTGCAGACTGAGAAGTTTCTAAAAGAGATTCTCTCAACACCCAGGGTTCCCAAAGCTATCAAAGACCGTGCTAGAAGTTGTCTGCGACACTATCCCTCAGACTATGACATGACTCGTGCAGCAGCAGCAGCACCAGATGTGTTTGCTGAACGTATGGAGGATCTTCATCGTTTCGTAGCTGCGGGTCAACGTGCAGCGGAAGCAGAAGATTCAGAACTCCTAAGGGGCTATAAAGAATCATAAGATTAACGGGCCTCTAGCTCATGTTGGTTAGAGCAGCGGACTCATAATCCGTTGGTGCCGTGTTCGACTCACGGGGGGCCCACCATATTATATACAGCAGCAACACCACACGCCTTAGCTCAGTTGGATAGAGCAACAGCCTTCTAAGCTGTGGGCCACTGGTTCGAATCCAGTAGGCGTGGCCATAATAACGTTGCAGCATGTTGAGAAGCAGCAGTTGAGCGCAGCGTACGAGAGAGCCCGGATGGTGAAATAGGTAGACACAAGAGACTTAAAATCTCTCGCTCGAAAGGGCATGCCGGTTCGATTCCGGCTCCGGGCACCAAGAACAGCAGCAACTTGAAAGACCTGCGCAGCGCACAGCAGCAGCCTGCAGCTAATGAGAGTGCCGCGGGCTAGCCCAAAGTGTGGCAGTTTGGCTACAGTTTGGTTATCCACAAGCACTGTGTATAACCTGTGGATAACCTTAACCACCAACATCTAGAACAAGAAACCCTAGTGTGTCATGGGTCTTTTTATTTTGGTTGACGGCATCACCAAAATGCAGTATAATAGACACATGACACAGACAAACACCATTCGTAAAAAGCGCACAGATCGCAATCATATCATATATGAGTTGCGTGTTGCTGGGGGCAACTACATAGGAGTCACTGCCAAAACAGAGACTACTATTAATAAGTCAGTTCTTGCTCGTGCCGCTAAACACTTCTATCGTGCCAAGAAAGAAGCTAAGGATTGGGCCTTGTGTCATGCCCTGCGCACTCTCAGCGACAAGAGCGAGATAGAAGTATACGTGCATGAAGTGGTTCGTGGCAAGGCTCAAGCCCACAAGCGTGAGGTAGAGCTACGTCGTGCCATTAACCCTACACTGAATACGGATGTTCGTGGGGACTGATTGACTGATTGGGCAAATGGCACTATAATAGACACATACACACACAAAGGAGCGAAAGATGACATTCACACAAGCTATGGTATACATTAGCCAACGCAAAGAAGCTGATGGCTCAGGACTGTTAGAGACTCTGCAGTACATGCAGGACAACTTGGATGAGTTTGAGCCTGTTGAACAGCAGGCCTTCCGAGTTGTGATGAACGATTTCCGCAAACTGTTAACACCCGCTTAAGGAGCACAAGATGAAAGCATTAGAGAAGTTTTTGAAAGACAAGAATCACTGGAACTCATTCTTCAAGGGCCCACAGTACTCCTTGAACAGTGCCAAGGACCGTCAGGCTGTGGCAGACATGATTGACTCTGCCCTTAGCCCAGAGAACTTGACATGCGATGGTGAACTGCCTAGAGCAGAGGTTAACCGCCGCTACAAAGAGTTGATGACAGCGGCTCGTCAGCTGAAGAAGTACGACCCTACAGTTACATTCTACGAATACGAAACGGAGATCTAAATGAGACACTACGACGAATTGGCTGTATACGAGCGCAACGGCTTTGATATTATTGTGGATAAATCATATGAAGACCTGGACCCCAAAGACTGCTTCGACGACACCCAGTTCGACATTGCAGAGATCAACCACAACATCGAACACGGGAATCTTGACTGGTTCATGCTGCGTGTCCGAGTTATGGTTGAGAACATCGAACTCAGTTCACAGTTCTTGGGCGGATGCTTATATGAAGACGCCCGCGAAGTCCTTACTGACGGGACTGCCGAAGACCTCATTGCTGAAGCGTTGGTAGAGGCCAAACGGGATGTCTACCGCTTATACAAGAAGTTCCAGGACATCAGCTGGGAACTTGATGCAGAAGGAGTTGCAGCATGATCACAGCTGAACAACTGACTACGCTGACAACGTTTACAGCGGCAGCATTGACCAAGGCCCTAGACAATGAGGACTACCAATTCACGGGCACCAAGTTCCTAGGGCTTACAAACGGGGGCGAGTTCTGTTACAAGTGTACCTACCCTGTAAAGGGCGGCACTGACAGCACCAAGGTGTTCTTGAAGTTTGACCCTACAGTGGGCAGGGTTATTGCCACAGTAGGTTGACGGGAGTGGCGAAAGCTGCTATAATAGATACTTAACTTAACAACATTGGAGCGATACAATGGGAACACGAAGCACTATTGCGTTAGAGTACGCAGACGGCACAGTAGAACAAGTCTACTGCCACTGGGATGGCTACTTGGCCTACAACGGCAAGATGCTGCAGGACTACTATTCAAACCCGTTCATCTTGCGTGACTTGATTGACTTGGGCGACATCAGTTCACTCAAGCCCACAATCGGTACCAAGCACGACTTCAGTCACTTTGGTACAGCGTTGGATCAAAAGGCCTACGATGCGCTCTACGGCGACATGACCACATTCTACGGACGTGATCGTGGCGAGACAGGTACGAGTGCCAAGAAGTTCAAAGACTTTGCTGACTACAAGGCTCGTCACCAGTATGAGGAATACGAGTACATCCTGCGCTCAGTAGGTGGTGAGGCAGTTTGGTTTGTTGCAGATCACAGCGACGAGTTCAAGCCCTTGTTGCAGGCATTAATTGCAGAAGAGGAATGTGTGGCTTAAATGCCACAACGCAACTAGGGGTTGACAATACCCCTAGAGTGCGCTATAATAGAGACTTACTAACACACACAGGAGCGAAAGATGGCTACATTAGTTGAGATTGTTGAGGGTTCGTATGGTGCTCGCAAGAACATGATCTATCCCGGCATTCGGTTGCAAATGGTCAAGGACTTTGACGGTGAGGCTATTACTTGCCTTGCTGGCGAAGAGATTGAAAACGGACGCAATCCCTACAAGAAGATCCGCGTCAAGGTCTCTGGCATTAATGCATACCGCGTGGTTGCGCATATTGACGAGGCTCCTGTAGGAGAGAACAGTTTGGTACAACTTAAGGTGGCTGATAGTGCTGTAGCACACATTACGGACGAAGAGCTCATCGAGAAGACTCGTGCTCGCTTCCAAGTACTTACAGACATGACTAAGGCTGTTAAGGCTGGTGATGTACGTGCTATGATTGTCACAGGTCCCCCAGGCGTAGGCAAATCGTTTGGTGTTGAAGAAGTGCTCACTAAGGACGACTTGTTCAATACCTTAGGCGAGCGCAAGCCACGCTACGAGATTGTGAAAGGTGCTATGAGTGCCATTGGCTTGTACAGCAAGCTCTACGAGTTCTCAAGCGAGAAGAATGTTATTGTGTTCGATGACTGCGACTCAGTGTTGCTGGACGACTTGAGCTTGAACATCTTGAAGGCGGCTTTGGACAGTTCCAAGAAGCGTACTATCAGCTGGAACACTGACAGCCGTATCCTACGAAGCGAAGGCATCCCAGATCGCTTCGAGTTCAAGGCTGGTGCTATCTTTATTACCAACATCAAGTTTGAGAACGTGCGCTCTAAGAAGCTACAGGATCACCTTGCCGCTCTTGAGAGCCGTTGCCACTACATTGATCTGCAGATGGACACAGACCGTGAGAAGGTGTTGCGTATCAAGCAGATCGTTGCAGACGGCATGCTTGACGAGTACGAGCTGAGCGATGTGGCCAAGATTGATGTTGTGGACTTTGTGTCTAACAACCGTGCTAAACTACGCGAGCTGAGCCTGCGTACGGTGTTGAAGGTTGCACAATTGCGCAAGGCATTTGCCAGCAACTGGGAAGCAATGGCAGAGGTCACTGTTATGAAGCGAGGTGCATGATGGCTGAGTGCCAATACATTGGCCCGGAGCAGGCAGAGCCGCCCTATACACACTGTGGCCGGGAGGTATTCCCAGGCAAGAGCTACTGTGAAGATCACGTGTGGGTGGTCTACAAGAAGAACACCAACGTGGGTAACAAGAAGAAACTGAAAGAGATTGAGAAAGAACTTGCAGAAGTTAAGCGTCTACAAGAGATAGCGGAGTATGAAAATGAATAAGATCATGTTGGTAGTAGGATTTGCTGTGTTCATCGTTGCCCTAGTTGTTCTAGGACCTTGGCTGGTAATTTGGGCCATGAACACATTGTTTCCTATATTGCTGATCCCTTACACTTGGCAGACTTGGTTGGCTGTTCTGATCATGAGTGCCTTCTTCCAAACCAAAGTGAGTGTGAAGAAGTAATTTGGCGAAATTGATCATTGCTCTTGATCATGGATGCCTGTATACTTGTATGAAGCTGTTAGTAAACAGCTCTAACAAAGGAAACTTAAAAATGAAGAGATTCAATCCAGAAACAAAGACTTTCAAGGTCTTCTCAGCACTGCATAGTGGTGCAACATTGACAGCCAGCAAAGCCAAGCATGACTTGGGCGTTGGTAACTTGGCAGCAGAAGCCAGCCGCATTCGTCAAGCAGGCTACGCTGTTTATTCAAACAGCCGCAAAGCTGGCAACGGTGTTACTGTTACCGAATACGTAATGGGCAAGCCATCACGTGAAATCGTTGCTCTAGGCTACAAGGCCAAAGCAATGGGCATCACGCTCTAAGGTTTCAAACAGGCAAGCCGATTCGCTCCCGGGGCGCCTTTTGAGGGTGTTGTAGAAATACAACACCTTTTTTCTTGACCGGCACTCCAGCCTGGTTGACACTTTGGCTGAAAGGCTATATAATAGAGACATACAGCAACAAAACGGAGCGAACAATGTTTACAGCAGATCAGGTTTGGGGATTGGCGGTAGCAGCAGATCGTATCAACGGTGGCTACTTCAAGGAAGATGTCTACGTGATGGAGAATGAATGCCAGAAGCGAGTCACACAGGCCAACAAGCTGATGGTCAAGCAATGGCTCCGCGAAGGTGCGTTCACTGAAGCTACAGCAGAGGACATTGAGAAGGGTCGTGCGGTTCGCAACTACTTCAATGGATTCTTGCTCAAGCAGATCAGCGGTAAGATCAACGATTTCGAACAGCAGGCCCTGCGCATTGCACAGATGGATGAGTTCACTGGCCGTAACATGTTGGAGTTCGCCATCGTAAGCTGCTTGCCTGGTGTGATGCTGCGCGATCAAATCCGTAACGAGTTGGCTCGTGAAGTCCGCGGCAGTACTCAATTGCAGGGCGCTGTAGGCGACAAGATCCAAGGAGAGATCGAGGTTGTCAAGTGCTACTACAGCAAAGACTATGACAAGTATAGGGTTACTGCTAAACTGGTTGACAGTTTCGTGGATTTCTGGTATAATAGTAACTTAGAAGCAGGCACTAGATTAAACATCAAAGCAAAGATTAAAAGTGTTCGTGGCGATAATACAACACAATTAAACTTCGTAAAAAGAGCTTGACAACTGAGCTGATCGGTGTTATACTATTAACACTGAGAAAGCAATTTTAACTGAGAAAAGAAAGAGGTCTTATTATGGCAAAGTCAACAGATATCAGCGTTCGTCAAGTTGGTCCCAAGAACGCAAAGAAGTCAATCCGTTTCGCAATTAAGAAACGCCGTCCTGTGTTCCTTTGGGGCCCTCCAGGAATTGGTAAGTCAGACATCGTTAAGCAGATCGGCGAAGACGCTGGTCGCGAAGTCATCGACGTTCGCCTGGCCCTGTGGGAGCCTACAGACATCAAGGGTATCCCCTACTACAATGCAGACAAGGGCACAATGGTTTGGGCTCCCCCTGCAGAGCTTCCTACCAACCCAGAGTCAACTGCAATCATCTTCCTAGATGAATTGAACAGTGCCCCTCCTGCTGTTCAGGCTGCGGCCTATCAGTTGATCCTTAACCGCCGTGTTGGTACATACGAATTGCCTAAGGGCGTTGACGTAGTGGCGGCGGGTAATAGAGAAGGCGACCGTGGCGTGACATATCGTATGCCTGCTCCCCTGGCTAACCGTTTCATTCACTTGGAAGCAAAGGTAGACTTTGATGACTTCCAGGAGTGGGCTGTTATGAATGACGTTCACCCTGAGGTGTTGGGTTATGT
>Ga0209107_10000336_pt1 | contig 28204 bp, 24 predicted proteins | sample LakErihyJuly2011_2_FD_187460 | JGI IMG/M metagenome (GOLD analysis project Ga0209107, IMG submission 187460) | Freshwater microbial communities from dead zone in Lake Erie, Canada - CCB hypolimnion July 2011 (SPAdes) (version 2) | ecosystem: Environmental > Aquatic > Freshwater > Lentic >...
TATCCGGAGAAAACAAAGCAAACGAAGAAGAAAGAGTTGAGACTGCTAAGGGAAACGAGATTATTAAGACAGAGAAGGCGAAATTGAAAAAGACTGATAAAAATGTTGAGACAGGGACATTGAAGGTAGATATTAAAATTACTAAAAATATCAAGACGGGTCTTATTGTGTCTTCTGCCTATATTAGTGATGGGACGAGCAAAATATGGCAATATGAGAAAGATGATTGTAAGGACAAGAATAGGGAAGCGATTTATATTATAAATAAGGTAATTAATTATGATAAAAATTATAAATATATTATTGCACTGAATAATAAGAAGTTTATTATAGAATATAATACTGCCCTTGCGTATTATAAGGAAAAGGAGGCATCTATGGAAACTAATATATTGAGTGATATATTCAATAGCCAAAACATCGGGGAGCTGAAAATTATTAATAATATCAGGATATTTCGCGATATTATTGCCGATTACAAGCTATTCTCGTTTGTCTCCAAATAAATACTTAACAATCGTAGCGGCTTTCTCCTTGCCCACGCCATCTATCTTGCACAGCTCCTTAATTTTATTGTCTTTGTCAATTAAACTCGTAATTAAACAGGGCATCGTGGGATATATCTTTGCAATATTCTTTGCTATTATATTTGAAATATGAGGAATCTGTGATAACTGCATAATATAGCAGGTGTCCTCGTCTATATTATCTATTTTCTTTTTTTTAAGCTTAATATAATCAGTGTAGCAAGTCTCTCCGGCTCCATTTTCTGCCCTTGCATTTACCGAAATAAACTTTTTAGGGTTCTCTATTATTTTTACGGCGATTGACAAGAGAAGCGTTGCAGTTTCTCCAATCTTCTTTGTGAATAAAACCCTGATATTATCACGAAACATAGTATTAATATATGCCCCTTGGATCACCGATTTATTTGAATATATCTTAGATGATATGACATCATCCTCCTCTATAATATATGATAATTGAATTGTATTATATATAGATAACATACGAGCCTTCTGTTCTCTATATCTTCCATCATGTATAGAAGAAATCAAATCTTTCACTGTTTTCCTTTCAAATATATATAGAATGTCATTGTATTTAATATGAACATCTCCTATATCTAAGGGCGCCTTTGTTATATCTATTTTATCCTTGTAAATATCTAAATCTCTGTCGAATATATCATTATACAAAGCGTCCTCGCGAATATCAATAATAATCGCAAGTTTATTATCCATATATGATAATATATATTAATATATTTATATATTATAGATGTTTGCCGATGAATAATTCATTAGATAAGCTAATAGACAATGATGAATTACTAACATACATATGTTTAATACTCGGAATATTTAATACATTCTTAATGTCTATGATTATTACTGGTATCAAACATAATTTTAATCTCTATATTTTCCTATTATTTGAAGCTCTTTTCTTAATATTTATAGTATATTTTATATTGAAAAAGAAAGATGTATATAGCAAAGATGATGACATAAAATATGACTGGTATTTTTATTTACGCATCAGCATAATAACCCTTGTATTTTTCAATTTTTCCCTATACATATACAACATAACAAACGACTCCTCTACAAACCCCCGAAAAAATGGCGGCGGGGGAACTTTATCATCATTAGTTGGTAGTAGTAGTAGAAGTAATAGGGTAGCGCCAGCAGCGCCAGCAGCGCCAGCACAGACAAATATTGAAAATGAAATAAAGATGTTGCAAGAAGAATTAGAGCCTCTTGTTAAACAATGCACTATATATCATGATATTCTTAAAAGTAGAATGCGTAGAATGCAATATAATGATAATGAAACAATTAAAGAAAACAGTGAATTAGCAGCCAAGATTGCTCCACTTAGAGTAAAAATTGGTAAAATAAATGAAAAAATTAACAAATTAGGAAGAACAGGAGCATCAAGAGCAGCATCAAGAGCACCAAGAGCAGCATCAAGAGAAGCATCGAATAGAGTGGTTCAGGATCCGTTTCCTTATCAAACAGCCGATTCAAATTATAAAAGTAAGAGAAGTGATATTAGTGATATAATGAGGGACACAAATCTAACAGCCTTACAAAAAACTACTTTATGGGCTGAATTAAAAAAAGAGGAAAGGAGGAAAAAAGAAAAAATGTTAAAAAAATAAATAAAAAGTGATAGCATTTATACTATTATGTATGTAAGTGTGCGTAAGCGTGCGTAAGTGTGCGTAAGCGCGATATATAATATGGATACTACAGGATCTGCCGGATCTGCTGGATCTGCTGGATCTGCCGGAGCCACGGGATCTGCCGAGAGAATATCTTTGAGTAATGAAGAAATTATTATTCTGACCGAGGATTTTGCAAAGGATTATATGAAAAAGTATGATGATTCGCATAGTTTTGAGCATGCGATGAGAGTTAAAAATATGGCTACGACTCTTGCAATATCAGAGAATCTAAATGAAAAACAAATATTTATAATTCAATTGGCTGCGCTGACGCACGATATCAATGATAGTAAATATAGCAATAATAATGAGGACACTCAAGAAAATGTATTAAGGGGCTTCTTCGATAATCTAATAGATGACAAAAGTATATTAGAAAATATTATAGATATTGCTTGTAATGTAAGCTTGTCTCTTGAATTGACAAAACCGCCTTCTTCACCTAAATCTATAGAATTGAATTGCGTAAGAGATGCAGATCGCATAGATTCTCTGGGTGCAATAGGAATATCAAGATATTTCACATACGGGATTGTAAATAAACAGAGTAATATAAGCAGTATCATTGATAACATAGAAAATCGTACGAATATCTTGATGAATAACATAAATACTGATATGGGCAAAAAAATAACCATAGATAAATATAGAATTATTAGAATGTTTATAGAAGATTATCGCAATACTATGCTTTATCAAGAGCTTTCATAGTTCTGTGGACAAACTTATTAATTATCGTGTTCAATATTAGCTTCGCATCATCGCATTTAATCTCATTATTAACTTTGTCAATCAAGTAATCACTCTCGCGCTTTATATTGACCTTTTTCATATATTTCTTTCTATTTTTTTCGGCAACAATATAGCTCTGAATTTTGAGGACAGCTTCCTTCTTTTCCATATCAACCGTAAGAATATAAATATTGCAGATAATATTATATACAAGCATTCGCACAGTGATATTATCCAATATCCTATAATTTTTTTTATAACAATGGACGGCATTATCAAATCCGTAATCACTAATTATTTCATTAATATCGCGCATATGCATCGTTTTAATCTCTTCATTTACATAAATTGCAACGATATTTTTCAATTTAAAATAGTCTTCGTGTGATGATTCGTAATTCAGCTTCATTTTTGCAACAATAACCTTTGTAATATTATTGAGCTTTTTGTGACTTGCAATATTTAGCTTGAGAATGTTTTCAGGATTCGCATCAACATAAAACATGGCGCCTTATAATAATATCAAAGTATTATTATCCAATCAATTTTTATATTCGCCTGCTGCAATTTTTAGACACAGTTGTCGTGGTCGTTTGTAAAGGTATTGACATAGGTTGAGAACGGGCCTTTGTCGCATTCTCCGAGGGATTTAAAATTAATATCAGCAGGACATTCTTTTTTGAAGTTTTTAGCGGTTTTTGCCTTTGATTGATAATCAAACAGTTCAAAAGAGTTCAATTGGTTTTTAAAAGTATCACTTATACCATATTGAAATGTCCAATCGCCCTCGTTATAAAAGGGCTTCTTATAAATACAGCTTTTTTTACCAACAGACATTCCGGATAAAAGCCCGTTCTCCCTGCCTTTTATATCTTCCAAATTATCAAAATAATATCGATGGCTATTGCACAATTCCATATTAATATTCGCATCAAATAGTAATCTCTGGTTATCAGTATATTTTTTTGATAATAATGACATATTCTCACAGGATATTTTGGAACTCAATTCTTTCATATTATATTCCTTGGGCGCCTCTTTGACTCCGTCCTTTATAACTTCATTATAATTATTCATAATTCTATTTATATTAAGATAGATAAAATAATAATGCATATAAATAGAAGATTTAATTTTTGATGTTCTATTATTTGGATCTTCATAATAAGAAAGAGGTTAATGATGTTATAGTTTCAAGCAGTAATTTTGTTATATTATATTACTCGGATATGTGCGGTCATTGTATTCAATTAAAACCTACTTGGAATAAACTGTGTGATAGCATTAAAAATAAAAAAGATATAGTTATCGTAAATGTTGAGGCAAATAACTTCGAGCATCTTCCCGAAAAATGCAAGAAGAATATCGAGGGATATCCTACGATAATTAAGTATTCGCGTGGTAAAAAGAGCGAGTACAATGGAACAAGAGAATTGGCTGATTTGAAAAAGTTCATTATGCCTACAGTCAAGCCCGCAGTCAAGCCAGCAGTCAAGCCTATCGCGAGACCCAAAGCAAGGCCTGTAAAAGGCGCAAAAAAATAATTTAAGGATAATAGGCAATTATAATATATAATGGATAATTTGAATATTGTAGATGATATTATTAACAATAATAGCAACGAGCCTACGCCGGAAGAATTGGAAACTTTTAAAAATCTCGTGAATGACTGGTTTAAATATGATGACCAGATTAGAAAACTAAGTATTGCTATGAAAGAGCGTAAGAATTACCAACGTGTTTTAAATAATAAAATAGAGGAATTTATGTTTAATTATAAATATAATGACCTTAATACGCAGCACGGGAGGATTAAAACGAATGTTAAAGAATGCAAGGTTCCTATCAAAATGAATGATATTAAAACAAAAATAATTAAATATAATGAGCTTTCTGGTGAGGAATTGCTTAAAAAAATATTTGAAGACGAGCGCGAAACAGTGGTAAAAAAGAATATTAAGAGAATTATCCCCAAAGTATCTCTTACACTATAACTTCGTACTCTGTTACTCTGTTACTCCGTACTCTAATTATAAGAAGCATTTGCATTTATTTTTATTATGAATAGCGCCGTGTACTATATCATATTCGCAAGATGTCGAATAATAGACATTTTTAATATTGTATTTTATAATTGTGCTCTCGCAATCAATACAAGGGCGAGAATATTTTAGAGGATTATCTAAGCTATTAGGACCTATTCTTACGACATAGATATCGCATTCGTTAAGAATCCCCTTGTACTTCTTGTTTATTTTTGATATTGCCGAAATTTCAGCATGCATACTATTGCCCTTTATATAAAAATTGTATCCTGAAGAAATTATAATATCTTTATATACGATTATAGCGCCGTGTTTGTGTGTATAAACCGGCGATTTTGTTGCAATTTTTGCGGCAATATTCAAATAATACTTTTGTTTATCATTAGATATCTTAATAACATTATCATCCCCCATCTTATATCTCGGTATTCTCTTATTAAGATGGTTCGGATTACCAGGGTTGCCGGAGTTACCGGGGTTGCCCATATTTATTCCAGTTATATTTGAGCCATTCAGTGCATTTCTATCATCGGGCATTTTACAAATTGATATTGTTAATAGTATATTGTATAATATACTATGTTATATCTGTTATATCTGTTATATATATTATATTTGACATATAAAACAATATCAATTTTTATTATATTTGTTATACCTAATGATGGCTGTCTAATTGTTAATAACAAGATTTTCATTCTGGTTCAGTTCGTGTTCATAACATAGATTATGTACTTTGAGCGGGGCTATTCTCCCAACACGCTGTGCTCTTCCAATAGCTTGCTGTTTATCAGCGTCCATAGAGTGTAATATTATGACATCAGTTGCAACACTAATATCAATGCCCGAGCCAGCATATTGCGTAGTTAACAAAATAACATTAGTATTTCCGTATTTAAAGTTGTTAAGGATATTCATCATCTGGTTGGTATTACCTTTGAGACACGCGTGTGTTATATTGTTAGTCGTCAGTATTTCAGTAATTTTAGAGAATGCCGCATCTACGCGACTAAATACTATGAACTTGCCCGCTCTGTTATTCAATATCAATTCAATCAAGGTATCCTCTTTGCTCAATATGCCTTTTCCAATAGAATCTTTATTGGATAATTTTACAACCTCCTCTTTTTTCTCTGGAACAATTGCTGTCAAATTGTCTGTGCTCGTTATTTCTTTGCGACAATTTGGACACCTCTTGACATTATCTCCAGTCATTCCCCTGTTATTTAATAAATTAATAATGCAACTGCCGCAAAATATATGAGTGCAATCCAAAATTATAGGGTGCGTTATGTTATCCAAACAAATTGCACAGGTTTTACTTTCAATCTCTGATATCCTCTCTGTCAAATCCTTCAGTTTTTCGTTCAAATTTATAAGCTCTTGCTCAATCATCTTCAATTTATTAGCCTTGATATCGTCTGCTATATCCAGCAAACTAATATAATCCTTCTCTTTATATTTGTTCTGAATAGCCTTGTTCATATCTGCGCATATCAAATTGGCTATTCCTGTCTCCGTTTCATTTTTACCCCCCAATTCTTTGATAGCACCCGAAATATCGTTAGCATTAATTTTTTCAAGCACATTCTGGCTTATGTAATTTTTAATTACCTTCAAATATTTTGACATCTTACACAAATAAAATGTCTCTACGATTGGAGGGATATCAAAGCTCTCTTTAACAAACTCCTTATTACACTTGACGAGTATAAAGTTCAGATATTCCTCTTTAATAAACTCCCTCATATTATGATGTAATGATACGGATGATGAATAAACGCGATCGCATATATTTAAATAAGTCCCACTGATTAACCAAATATATAAATAGGATAGCCCCTCTATTTTATTAATAATATCGTGACATTCATCTACAATTACACGATTCCATTTATAGATATACGAAGAATGCTTTTGCTCCTTGTATAATGAGAAATAATGAGGATCGTAATATTTGAACAATATAGAAAGCGTGGTATTTTTAATAAGGATTACATCATATTGATTGAAATATTTGATAATTTCATCGCGGTCTGTATCGTATTTCGGCATATGCTTATTTATAAAGTTAAGATTTTCAATAGCCAGATATTTCAAATTGGTATTCTCACGCAATGTTCGTTCCCATTGAACATATACAGGGCCGCGGGGAACTACGATTAATGTAGAATTAATGATTTTATTTAAAGCTGCAATATTTTTATTCTTAGAACTTAATTTAAAATAATTATAAGCCTTGGAACTATGATAACTAATAATTTTCTCATTATTAACCTGGATATTATTAAGATTATTATGGGCTACTATAGACAATGCTATTAGAGTTTTCCCATATCCCACAATATCCCCCAAAATACCTATATTAGACTCTATTTCTTCGCCGGTAGTATATCTAATTTTCCTATGATTTTCCATCATAATCGCCTTATATAAACAAGCTAATTGATGAGGCTTTAGCTGTTTCTTGATTTTGACAGGCTGAGCACACCTTGGTGACTCATTATCTAACTCAATATTATAAATTACACTATCATAATTATAATAATCATTAGACATTATACATATATTATATTATAATATGCAAATATATTTTATATACATTTATAATCTCTTCGTAAAATGATATAAGAAATAATATCAAATATTAAATATAATGAACGAGACAAGCGGAGCAAGCGGAGCAAGCGGAGCAAGCGGAGCAGTCCCAGATACCCAAGTATCAATTGTAGATGTACAAGAGCCTTCGGCTCCTACGGAAGGAACGGCAGCAGAGGGACAAGCGGTCAATAATGGGGCACCAGAAAAAATGAAGCGTGTTATCTTTGCTTTACCTGGGGATAATTTTAGTTCAAAGTTTCTAATTTCTTGGACTTCAACAATCAGCAAGGTTATGGATACTCGCAAATATGATATATTGATTTCGCCAGCGACTGGTTCGTATGTTTCATTTGTAAGAATGAAAACTCTGGGGTTGGATACGCTAAGAGGGGATACTCAAAAGCCTTTTAATAATGAAGATTTTGATTTGTGGGTTACAATTGATAGCGACATTATATTTACTCCCGAACAAGTTATTGAATTGATTGAATCTACCGAACATCACCCAGTTGTTGCGGGAATGTATAGAATGGCGGACTTGACAAATTATGCTTTTGTTAAAGATTGGGACATTAATTATTTCAAAGAAAACGGAACATTTAAGTTTAGCACTCCAGAAGAAATTGATGTATGGAAAAAAGAGACTTCCTTCAAATATTATCCAGTCGCTTATACTGGAATGGGATTTATGGCGGTTAAAAAAGAGGTTTTTGATAAAATGCGATATCCATATTTTGACGCCGAATTAAATATAATTATAGCAGATGATGGAAAGGTAATCCGAGATATATGTAGTGAGGATGTTGCGTTTTCAAAAAATATCATAAAAGCGGGTTATCAAATTATGATTAACACTGATATACGCGTAGGACACTTAAAACAGTTGGTAATTTAAAATATCATTAAAATTATAGAATATGATGAACATTATTTTTTCATTAATAGAAAATGCTAATAGCTATTATCCACTTTTAATTGTAATATTATATATATTGTATTATTTAATATCAAATTCATTTATGTTTTTAATATTAATAATTATAGGAATATTAATAGGATTCTATATAACATATATATTCAGGCATAATATATTATATTATTATTCATAATCATTATCTTTATTTTACACTATTAAATATTTTATTTATAATATAATTAAATCCTGTATCTTTATTTTTTGCATTATTTCTCGCTCCCTCTCGTACCTGACCATTACCTCTTCCGAGACCTCTTCCACGACCTCTTCCGAGACCTCTTCCGATACCTCTCCCCCTTCCTCTCCCGCTCCCTCTATAGCCCCCTATAATTTTATTATCTTCCTCACTATCTTTTTTTTTTGATTTGCTATCTTTAACGCTTTTTTCTTCAGCCTTTTCCTTTTTTTCTTCAGATTCGCTCTCGCTGCTGCTTTCGCCGTTTTCGCTACTGCTTGTATCTTCAGCCTTTTCCTTTTTTTCTTCAGATTCGTCATCGCTCTCGCTGCTGCTTGTATCTTCAGCCTTTTCCTTTTTTTCTTCAGATTCGTCATCGCTCTCGCTGCTGCTATCGCTGCTGCTTGTATCTTCATTTACAGGCTCTTCTTTAGCGGGCTCTTCTTTTACAGGCTCTTCTTTAGCGGGCTCTTCTTTTACAGGATCTTCTTTTACAGGCTCTTCTTTAGCGGGCTCTTCTTTTACAGGCTCTTCTTTTACAGGCTCTTCTTTAGCGGGCTCTTCTATATCAGGCTTTTCTTTTACAGATACTTCTTTAACACTCCCCCTTACCGTATCTTGCAAATTGTCAATTTGTTCTTTAGGATTTTGAGAAAATGAAAAAGGCATCATATAAGAATATTCTTGTTGAACGGGCTGAGCTTGTTGAACGGGCTGAGCTTGTTGGACGGGCTGAGCTTGTTGGACGGGCTGAGCTTGCTGAGGTGCTGAGAAAGAGAAGATTGAAGATTGAGCAGATAATTCTTCGACTGGCGGAACTGGTCTTGCATAAGGATCTTGATTATATTGATATCCTGGATTATTATTATCTAACACATTTATTTCTGGTTCTGCTGGTGAAGAAGAATAATAATAATATATTAATCCACCGCATATAATTAGAAATACAAATATTCCTATACCTATCAATACCCATTTAAATTTTCCCATTATATCATCATCTTCGTCATCTTCATCATCCTTCTTTTCGGGCGTAGCAGGCGTAGCTGGCTTAGCGGGCGTAGCGGGCGTAGCAGGTGTAGCAGGTGTAGCAGGAGTAGCAGGTGTAGCAGGTGTAGCAGGCGTAGCAGGCGTAGCGGGCGCGGTCAATTTATCTTGCTCTTCTCTTGTTTTTACGGCATCGTTTAGATTTCTTGTCAATTCATTATTATCTATGATAAAATCTTCAAAGCTTTTATTTAGAATATTTCCTAAATTCTTTATTATAGGATTGTTTTCTAATTTAGAATTTAAAATTTCGTCTTTAGTCATTGCATTTTGCTTATTAGCACCTTCTAAGACATTTATTAAATCATTTATTAATAATGATGAATTCATAATTTATATTCTTCTATATTAATATATTAAAATAATATGTTTTTCTTCTTAATAGATTAGATATATAATGGAATTATTAAAGCCTGTTATTGTCAAAAGGTGGATATCTGAAAACAAGTATATCAAATACATATTTGATAATAATAAGGGCAATATAGGCAATAAATATAAGCCTGATGATATCGTGATAAATGAATATATATTTCAAGATAATAATATAAAAGATGCTTTAAATAAGATAGCATATCATATATATAATTATGAAAATAATAAGCCGCTGCAGCCGCAGCAGCCGCTGAGATTTCCTTATTATTGCTGGGATGAAACTTTAGGGAAACCCTTGCTTTTTGATATTAAAGAGATTTATTGGAAGGGTTATGATGTTAATCCCCTGAAATCCAAGGATAGGGCATCAAAGAAACTCGAAGAATCTATAGAGTATATCAATAATGATAATGACGAATTATTTAATAACGATTTAATCAATATAGTTTTTCGTAATGATTTTGATTATGAAAATAAATATTATTTTAATAAAAATGAAGAGGTCAATATTCAAGCCATAGCTAAGCTTATCAAGGATGAGGAATCTATAGTCAAGCTCTATAATCTACCTGTACTGAAAGTTGTAGAACAGAACGAATATTATAACGAGGTTATATTTGAGTATAGAATGGAAAATATGGAGCCGCTTATGGTATTGTTTGATAAACTTAAAACAGATGAAGAAATCCAGTTGATACAGTTTGCGAATAATAATAATGCAATATATAAATTGTATAAACACCACACACTTGAAAAGAAATATTTGGATTACAAGTTTAAACTTAATGCCGCCAAAAAAGAAAGCAAGGATATATCTGTCATAAACCTTTATTATAAGAATAGGAATATCAAACTGTCGATATTTAAAGAGGGGATTTTCAAATTGGCTTTTAAATATGACATAGATAATGGCGAGAATAAGAGCAATATAATACATATTAAGGATGATATTGTTAGATATTTAAAGAAGTTCAATATAAATGCCGTTTTCAAAGAGATAGATATTAACCTCCGAATAAACTATTCAATAGATAATTTAGAATATCAGAAATTAATAAAAAAAGTAGGGACATACACGAAAATATTTGAGGATTTTGTGCTTAATAAGAAAAAATCTAAGGGCGTTTTTAAATACAAGAGAATCGCCGGCAATTCTATAGGCTTTGACTTAGATAACTTTATAATAAATAGAAGCGAAATACAGGAATCTACACTTGAAGAAATCTTGGCTGTGCTAAAAGATATGGGGATAAATACCACGATAAACTATATTAAGGGTGTAATTAATAAAAAAGCCGAAATACAAAATATAAAGCCTAATAATACTGATATAAGTGAAAAAGAAGAGACCATTATCATAATAAAGGAATACAATAATAATATAGATTTCTATGTAGATATTAAAAAGACGAGTTCTTTCGTAGAGTTAGATAATTTAAAATATTGGCTCGCGCGCATTATTGAAGATATCAGAAATGAAAGGAAGCCTGCACCAGGTGCTAAGAAAAAAATAATCACCAAGATTGTTTTACCAGAACCAAAAAAAATAGCTTCGCCTAAAAAATCTTCTTCAAAATCTTCTTCAAAATCATCTTCAAAATCAAGTGATAGTTTTAAGTTTGACGAAGAAGATTTTAATGATAATTTTAATAATAAAAGTTCGGGCGGTGGCTCTGGGGCCGATAAGAATAGCAAGAATGATAATAATTATTTGATAAATAAATTAAATAATGCAGATAAAGAGCTTTATAAAGATCGCGGAAAAGGCAAAAATCCTGCAAGAAAATGTCAGAAGGAGTATCAGCCGCTTGTTCTAAAAAAAGAAGAGATTGAAATGTTAAAAGCCAAGGGATATGACCCATACGATAAGAAGGTTTTTGATAACTATATTGAATATGGAAGTAGCGAAGATAACAAGAACTTTTATACTTGCCCGCGCATATGGTGCCCTATAAGTAATATCCCACTCGATGAATCTCCAGGCGCTTTAGGAGCTCCAGGCGCTCAGGGCGCTTTAGCAGAATCTCTTAAATGTCCAGAAGAAAATGAGAAACCCATTATGATGAACGCAAATATGAAAAATGAAAATAAATCGCGATATGTTTATTTACTTAAAGGAGATATAGAGATTCCTTGCTGTGGCAAAAGAAATCCTGAAAAAACCACTAAGTTAGTTGATAGCAAAAAGACTGCTAAACCGCCATCTAAAAAAGCAATTAAAGATTTAGAAAAGAAGAAAAAGGCTGATGATAAGAAGAAAAAGGCTAAGGGTGACAAAGATATAGACAAGATAGAGGAAAACGAAGAGATAGAAGAAGAAAATGAAGAGCCGCGTGGGACTAAAGGAACTTCTCGTGATGGAAGCAATGAGAATGATAAGAATTATATTATGAATAAAATACCTGTTCCTAAAAATCGCTTTGGAGGAATACAGAAAGAGCTGTATTATATATTATTTGATGATTACAAAGATTATACGAAAAATTGTTTATCGAATAATAATATAAATAAGCACAACTGTGTATTAAGAAAAGGCTTGAATAATACGACTAATATTATCAATTCAATCGCTTATTTGCTGGGAATTACCAAAGATGAATTTATAAAAAATATAGAAGATAATCTGGATATCTTAAAGTTTTTGTCTCTTGAAAATGGAAATGTATTTAGAGATTTCTCTGATATAGATCCAGTTATCCCCGAATTAAACCAGGAGTTATATACCGAGTTCCTTAAATACGACAAGATGGCTAACGCTGCTATTAATATTCCAGCTATGGAGGATAATAGCGAGAAATCCCTTTATAAAAAATCCAGATTATTATGTATATATAAATCTTATAAAAAGTTCATTAATTATTTAAAGTCAGAAGAGAATCCCTCTGGAAATGTCATTCATTATTTATATACATTAGTCGCAATCATATATAATAAGCTAATTGTCTTGTGGGATGTAGAGATTGGGCTACCACATAGTGATGTGAGCATTGTATGTCCTCGGTATTCCGCAATAAATGATCTGCTTTTATATCTCGGGAAAAAAACGAAAGTCATTATGTTAATGACTTCTTCCGAAAATAAAGCAAAGGATAACGAGGTTGTCTATTATGAACCTATAATATCAAAATCCCTGAATAAAAAGGAGAGCCGATTTTTTAATCTTGATAATCACAAAAATATAGTTAAAATATTAAATAAATGCTCGGATAATATGAGCAACGCCAATAAGAACTTCTATCGCAATTTAGAAAGTATGAAAAGTATCAGGAAGTTAATTATAGAGGAAATGAACGCACAAAAAGATAGTGATTACAAAAATCAAATATATAGAACCTTGATAATCAACAAAGACCTCTCTATCAATAGAATAATATTGAAAAAAGACAATACGGCGTTATGTATTATTAAGTTCGAAAAACTCTCAATAATTATGCTCGATTTAATCATTAAACGCCTGAATATTAAAGATGTTCTATTTAGCGAGGATATTGATGGATATAACTTCAAGATTTTTATATGGAAAAGTCTCCATTCTGCTATTGTTAAAAAGTTTGAAAAAATAGATATAGCCGTTGATATAGGAGAGATAGCCAAGGAAAAAGGATCTATTATAGACAACAATTTGTTATTTAAGGACGAGGCTTATAATAGCGGCCGTGGAATTATCAGCAATATATTGAATAAATACAATGATACTGGTAAATATTCAAAGGAAGAGAAAAGATGGCAAGATATGAGAAAACACATCTATGATAAATTGCTTGATGCGAGATTTGATGACAAATATTATAATGACCTTTCTAAAAAATCCCGCAAAGAAATTATAAAAGCCTTATTGAATAATGTCGGCAGCGGCAGCAGCGGCAGCGGAAGCAGCGGCGGCAATAAAAGAGCGATGAGAGAATTGCAGATAATGCTTGAAGGCATTGATATATATTCGAGGAAAAATATTAAAGATTGGTATTCTAATGATTTGGCTTATTCTAAATATAATTATGTTAGTGATATTTCAAATAATATAAAGGAAGATGGAGATGATTTGATATTCACGCAGTACCTGGTATCCGACAGAGTACCAGAGAAAATAACTAATAAAGTGGATTATTTGCCGAATGCGAATGCTAATATTGGTTTCTATGAGCTCCAAAATAATGCGCGAAAGTCTAAGTCGCCCGATAATAGCGATAAGCAAAATGAAAACAAAAATCAATATCAACATATTCCCGAAAATTGGAAAGGAATTGAAAAAGATATTGAAACAAAATGGAGGAAGGCAAAGAAAAAGATATTTTCTAAGCTGCGCTATATAGATTCTACTTATACTGATAAGAATATCTATGAGCTTTTTGAGTATCTGCTTAAATATGACAAGAACCGAATAAATAATATTATCACATTCGAAGATATCGTAGAATATACTTACAAGGAATATAAGGATTTATTATTAAACAATACGCCCGACATTGATTTTGATTATAAAGATGAGATAGATACGCTATTTATGGACACGCATTTCATAGATATATATATAGATGCTATGAATATCGTAAATAAAACTAACAAGACATTTAAAACATTTAAGAGTAGGACCATTTTTTTAGAAGATTACTTTTACAAGAGCTCTGTAAGTGAGCGTAAAAAAATATTAAATATCATAGAATCTAAAAAGAACATTAAATATTATGGCGACATAGTCTTAAAAAAAATAGCTACTTATTTAAATATTAATATTATGGTTATAAATGACAGAATTAAATATGAAACTGGAAAAAAAATTATAATAAGAGCAGGTACTGATGATTTAAAAAATACAAGGAAATCTTATTATGCCGGAGATAATAATAATCACGCTGAGATATTAAAGAGGCCTCTGATTATTTTATATAGAAAAATAGAAAAAACATTCATTAGCTATCATTTAATAAAACTTATAAACGACAATAGGATTATCTATAACGAATTGAATGAAGTCGATGAACATATAAAAAAAATATTTTTTAATTAAATAAGTATATTGAAACACCTATAACCCACCCGCCTGCTCTAAACTATATAAACCTATCAAAGCCATTAAATGTATTTTATTTTTTGTTCGGGCAATTTATAGCATTTGCTAATCATGCCTTCAATTCCCTTGTTGAGATTGAACTCAATCTGCAGATCGTCTTCGTTAAAGTCCTCGCGCATTTCGCCTGCGTCGCCTGCGTCGCCTGCGTCGCCATAGCCTGCGTCTTCCTCATTTATGCTCGTCAGCATATGATTTGTATCTTTGACATCCTTCAATAGCTCTATCATATACTCTTCATCGATCAATATCTTGCTATCTCCGGTACCGCACGGAGGCTGTTGTCCTAACATAACATTTGCGGATACTCCATTTACCTTGTCGTATTCCGCGAAAATACTGGCGTTAATAAGCATATCCGTGGTTTCTTCAAAAGATGATTTGGCGAGTGGTCCAATATCTCCTCTGTTGATTCCGTGCCTGTCAATTGACATCAATTGCCCCTTGTATGTCATAGTATCTATGAGTAGCGACATATGCCTGTAATTCATAGAACCCTCATTCGTAACAATTAGCAGCTCTTTGTATAACGCGTATCGCGCTGCTTCAATACCAAGCGTATCATAGATTTCGCGGATATCATTTGAAATCGTACGAGTACTATCAATATTCGGATTTGACAATAATTCTATCAAGTTCGTCCCGTCAGTATCCAATACCCACTCAAGCATTTCATCAAAATTATTCGTATCGTCATTGTATCTATAATATTTCTTCTTGTCCAACGATACCTTCTTAATACCCTTGTAACCCTTCAATAATATTTGATGTACGATATTGTGCTCAATTGCCTTAATTGTAGCAATTTCATCTCCGTCTTTCAGAGCAGTGTCAGTAAGCTTGATGCGAAACACACATTCCTCAGCATTGTCATCGCTATATACACATTCAATGTATTTATCATAAGCCGTATTCAGTTTTGTATAAATATCAATCATCTTCAAATTATAAGAGAGCATTTTGAACTTGTCAAATACCAGCCTGAGAACCCAAGGAGAAGAGCTCTTGGACTTCGCTGCGTTTCCGTTCATCTCTTCAAACTCCTTGTATATATTCATAATACCCTTGTCTTCTTCAATATTCGTCTCGTAATATTCGCCATTATCCCAGTATATCTCAGTGTATTTTAGAATATCCGATAATTTCGTGATCTCAATAGAGTTTTTAATATTCATAGCATGATTTTTCGTAATATCAATTCTATCATCCTTGAAATCACCGCTCTCATTTCTTAAAGGATTAATGACACAAGAAATATCGTTCTTCATATATATCGTCAAAGTCGGCGTTTTGGTCTTCTTGGTAGCCGACAAGATTTCTTTGAGACGAGGGACTCCCGAAGTAGCCTTGACAGCCGCTGCAGTACCAGATACATGGAATGAATCAAGTGTCATCTGCGTTCCCAATTCTCCAATTGTCTGTGCCGCTATAATTCCCACCATTTCCCCAGGTTGCGCGATGGCCTGATTGAAATACTCAATGATTTGCGAAATAATCCAATCAAATATTTCAACAGTGAAATGATAATGGAATATAATTTTTTTAGGATTTAGATATTGTCTCAGCAAAATGTGGAGATATCGCATTCCTTGCGTGCGATTTTTAATATACAATTTGTCTATGAGATTATCAATGTTATCCAAGATATAATCAGGAGTTAAATCAGTCTTGATAGCCGCGATTTTAATAGATTTGATTCTATTGTGTGCCGTCGTGACAATACGGCTAAATGGTATAGGATAATTAATGACATTCTTTTTATCACGATTAAAGATTTTCTTAATCAAGAACATTTTATCGTCAATCATCTTATCAAAGTGCTCATTGCACCTGGAATATGTATTAGGAGTGATAGTCTTAAAAGCTTCCTCTGTAATATGGATATTGATATTGTCAGTGCTTTTAAGATTATATTCAAAGTCCAGCTCAATATTATTTTTATTGATAGTGTCAATTACCTGAACCTCAATTTTACAACCATCCATTCCATCTTCTCCGTAAATATATTGAATGATTGTACCGTCTGCAGTTCTAACAGTGTTATCATAATGAACCTTAGAATCTTCCATAGCTTTTACTAACCTCCTTTGAATATATCCAGTCTCAGAAGTTTTAACAGCAGTATCAATGAGACCCTCGCGCCCACCCATGGCGTGAAAGAATACTTCATGGGGTTTCAAGCCAGATATGAAGCTGTTTTTGACAAATCCGCGCGCCTCCGGGCCGTCATCGTATTTTGTAAAATGCGGCAAAGTTCTATCAGTAAATCCGTATGTAATGCGCTTGCCGTCCACATTCTGTTGCCCGACGCATACAATCATCTGTGAAATGTTAATCTCTTTGCCCTTGGAACCCGATTTAACCATATTAATCATACGGTTGGTTTTTTCGTCAATTTGAGAGAATCCAATTTTCCCCACTTCGCTCGTCGTCTCATTCAAGATACCGATGAGTTCTCTCTCAATATAATCCTCGTTATTCAAGATGCCGTTGTTATCGTGCGTGCCTCTTCTAATTTCATCAAGCTTATTATAGGCCTTGGTTTGCATTTCCTTAATTTTATTTTTGAGATGTTCATCAGTCTTTTTATCAGTTACCAAGTCACTGATGCCGACACTAAAGCCCGCCGTCAGCAACCATCTGCACACAAGGCGCTGAGTATTATCCAAAAACTTGCGAACTTCAAATGGACCGTAATCGTGATAGATAACTGGAACTAATCCAGTTGAAATACCGTGAAATACCACTTTGTCAAGATTACCGCTCTCTAAAATACTGTCGTTGATAATTACTTTCTCGTCCTTCTTATTTTTTCTATTTATGAAGAGGCCGGGAGGTAATATTTGAGAATACGCCTCTTTCCCATTATAAATATACTTATTTATAGGTTTCGGCAAGCTTCCTTTGAAATAACTATTAACCATTTGAATGTTTGCCATAGTTTTATCGTGAATCTCCGTAAAATCCTTAGTTAGGCGATAAGAGCCGACGAGAGTATCTTGGACAACCTCAATAATCGGCTTACCATCACGGGGCGCAAGAATCATATAGGGGACAGCCGCGATATCCATAAGTTCGTTCATAGTCTGGATACTTTGCGGGCAATGCAAGTTCATCTCGTCTCCGTCAAAATCTGCATTGTATGGCGGAGTATCCAGAACATTTAGGCGAAATGTCTGATAAGGCATAATAACTACCTTATGACACATCATAGACATCTTATGTAGCGAGGGCTGTCTGTTAAATAGCACATAATCGCCGTTGGACAAGTGGCGATGAACTGTGTCGCCAATTTTTAATTCTTTTGCGATTGTTTCCAAATCCTTGGAATATTTAAGATTGATAGTAGTATTCGGTTTTTTAATATACTTAGCGCCAGGCCAATGGTCTGAGCCGTTCATAATCAATTTACGCATATGCTCTATGTTATATTTATTGACAATTTCGGGAAATGTAATATTGATGGCTACTTTTATAGGAACACCGAGCTCATCAATACTGATATAAGGATCTGGAGTAATTACAGAGCGCGCCGATTGATCTACGCGTTTGCCGTTCAAATTACCGCGGATACGCCCTTCCTTCTTCTTCATTCTGTCAGATACCGATTTCAACTTTCGCCCGTTCCTTTGTTGCGCAGGAGCCAATCCAGGCATTTGATTATTAATAAAGGTAAATACATGATACTGTAATAGAATAGTATAATACCTAACAGTCTCTTCGGTTGCTCCTTTCTTGATTTTGTCTTCAACCTGATTATTCGCCTTGATAATGTCGCTCAATTTATGCGTCAAATCATCTTCGCGGCGTTGCCCGTTCTCTTCGATGATACTGGGTCTTACAGCGGGCGGAGGGACAGGGAGAACGGAGCATATCATCCACTCTGGCCTATTCCACTTAGGATTGAACCCCATCATCTCCATATCTTTCTCGCTAATCCGCTTGAATATTTTGAGAATATCTTCGGCCGTGAACTCTTGGCGAACATTATCTTCAAGCTTCTTATCTTTCCATTCGGCAATGATTTTCATAGAGTTCTCTTTGTTGATTTTTGTAGGACGGATAGCGCCGCAACCGACTACTTCGTCATCTCCGCATACCTTGAGCTTGGTTGTAGTATTACAGAGCTTATAATATGCCTCCCATCTCTTCTGGTTATTCTTGATGGACAAGATTTTATTGATATCATTCTTAAAATCTTTGTGAGGAGTATTTGGAGATATGAGGCATTTTGAACATTTATAACATACGCAATTCAAAATTTTTCTTACAATATCAAAGAACATAGCGTGAAATACAGGTTTTGCAAGAACAATATGCCCAAAATGTCCGGGACAAAATATGTTTTTCTGCTCGCAAGTAATACAGGTTCGGTTATGTTCAAGAACTCCCATACGAGAGTCAAATAAACCACCTATAATAGGCTCGCTTCCAGCATATGTATCCGTTTTATTAATTTCAACAACAGACCTTTTAATAATTTCATCCGGACTTAATACACTAAATTGAATACCTTTTACTTCCTGAATTTCAACCTTTTGATCGTTATAAGATAGTTCGGGATAAATTGACATATCTCTTAATATTAGTAGTTAAAATAACTCGTCTTATGTTTAAATAATATAATCAATTTTTACAATTAAATATAAAATATTAAAAATAAAAAATGTATAAATTACTCTCAATAATCCTTCATTTACGCATCAGTAATCCTAAATACTCTCTTAGGCCTGACGCCTCTCGCTACGACTCTCGCTGCTGGAGGAGATTTTGGCGGGCTTGCAGAGCTTACATCAGTAATCCTAAATACTCTCTTAGGCCTGGCGGCTCTCGCTGCGCCTCTCGCTGCATGAGGAGATTTTGGTGGACTTGCTGGACCTACATCGGTAATCCTAAATACTCTCTTAGTCCTGGTGGCTCTCGCTACGCCTCTCGCTGCTCCTCTCGCTGCCGGAGGAGATTTTGGCGGACTTTGCGGGCTTACATCAGTAATCCTAAATACTCTTTTAGGCCTGGCGCCTCTCGCAGCTCCTCTCGCAGCTTGCGCAGCCTGAGGAGATTTTGGCGGGCTTACATTAGTAATTCTAAATACTCTCTTAGGCTTTGAAGGTCTTGTGGCTCTCGCGGCTGGCGCTGCCGGAGGAGATTTTGAAAGGCTTGTAAGACTTGAAGGGTTTGAAAGACTTGACACGCTCGGCAGGCTTGCCGGACTTACATCAGTTATTCTAAATACTCTAACAGTTCTTACTTTCATTGATACAGCAACAGGAGGAGATTTTGGAGGGCTTGGATTCGGTGGACTCGCCGGGCTTACATCAGTAATCCTAAATACTCTCAAGGATTTCGGAGATTTCTTATTTAAAGGCATTCTTATTTTAATATAAGAATAAATATAAAAATAATCGCTGCTAGCAGGGATCGAACCTGCGACCACTCGATTAACAGTCGAGTGCTCTGACCAACTGAGCTATAGCAGCAGGTATTGCTACCCAACTATATATATACTTTAATCTTTATATAAGTTTTTAATATTATAATAGATAAATAATGAACGCCGAAAAATCTGTAGAAGATAATGAATGTTTAATATGTTGCGATGAAAAGGCGACGGATAATTTGAATTGTTATAAGTGTAATAAAATAATATGTCTATCTTGTTGTAATAAATTGGATACAAGGACATCTCTGTTATATCTTGAGAGTAAGCATATATTTATTAAATACTGCTGTCCGTTTTGCAGATATTGTAATAATAAACATATCAAGCTATTTAATAAAAATGAAATAGTAGCGATATATACAGAGACACTAACCCAACTATCAATATTGCAAAAATACAACGATACTTTGGTTAATAATTACAATCAAATATATAATGAAAATAAGAGATTACAAGAAGAAATTACTAATAAAAACACGGAGATTACTGAAATTACTGAGTTATTAAAAGGCAAGGCTGCCGAGACTGCCGAGGCTGCCGAGGCTACTGATGAAAATATAGAAGGCTAATAATATATTACAGCTTATTATGATATCCTAAAAAGGAACCAGATTATTATAAAATTTGAAAATTAAAATTTGAGTACATCTTTCTATTTTTTCAAAAATTTCAAAAGTTTTTTAGAAATTACAAAATAAATCAAGAGATGTACTCAAATTTTAAAATGAAAAAATAAAGATTTTCCAGTGTCTCTATAACTGCTAAGAATATAAGCACATTTATAATGGGGAAACAGCTACAAAAGCAGGCTATTCAGAGATTGATGTAATATGAATATATATATATATATATGAATATGAATATTATTACTTAATATAATATAAGTAATATAAGGCAAAATGGATTTGATTACAGGAGAAAAAATACAGTTATTATGTGATGTTTTCATAGGAACTGTAGGAGATTTAAATTCAAACCCTAATATAACAATAAATCATCCGAAATCCTATAATATAATGAATATCAATAGTACCTACGATAATCCACGAATAGTTTATTATAAATCTTGTAGCCTCAGAGAATTGAATGCAAAAATTCAATATTTTGCAAACCCGTTCATTTTAGTATCACACAACAGTGATGAAAATATTGTATATAGTGGTATATTTAAAGAATTGCTTGATAATCCAAAGATAATAAAATGGTATTCTCAGAACCTAACATTTAAGAATGATAAGATGAGGCTACTACCAATAGGTATTGCTAACTCTCAATGGTCTCATGGAAACTTAAAAATAATCCAAGAAGCTATTGAATCTCATAATAATAAGCCGAATGATATATATTTCTATTTCAACATAGCTACGAACCCTGATAAAAGAATTGAATGCTATAACAAAATAGCTAAATATATTAAGTTCGGTGAAGAATTAAATGTAGCAGACTATATCAGAGTATTATCTACATACAAATTCGCTATATGCCCTGATGGTAATGGAGTAGATACTCATAGATTATGGGAATGCTTTTATCTCAAAGTAATACCCATAGTATTAGATAGCGATTTTATAAGAATTGTTAAGCATACCTATAATCTTCCTATGATCATATTAAAAGATTGGGATGATATCATAAGAACCGAGCTTATATACAATGATTTTGACAATTCAATATTGGATTTGCAATTTATAAAAAAAGAATTAAGAGGCTGACGAGAGGCTGACGAGAGGCTGACGAGAGGCTGACGAGAGGCTGACGAGAGGCTGACGAGAGGCTGACGAGAGGCTGACGAGAGGCTGACGAGAGGCTGAAATCAGTAGATATTAGGATACAATCTTATTTTTAATATTATTTTAATATTATTCAGCACGCTTTGAAAAACTACATTGAGATATTTTTCTAATTCGTCGTTGATTATAATAGGAATATTCACTTTTACCGCAACATCTATCCTCGTTTCTTTATCATTTATATAGGTAAGCGATACTTTCTCTTTTATCTTGACAATTTTTAAGGTACACAGAGCCTTTATAATATATAAATAACCTAATTTAAGATTGGTTATTTTATTCTTTGTTATGATAACCTTGTATTTTTCCCCATCATTAACAATAGTGTGTTTACGGCGCAATCTAATATAATTATCATCTTCAACTACAACTTCCTTCAAATATTTCGGAAAATCATTGATATATAGATAAGCACTCTCTATTTTCCTTCTTCTTCCATTAATAATATCCCAATTATTATTAATATTCCATTCTAAGATTTTATATAAATCGGAATTTATATTAGTAGAATCTTTCATATCTAAGGCAACCCGAGAATCATTTGAATCATTATCGTCGTCATTATCGTCTTCTTCGTCATCATTAGTATTACCATTGTCCTTTGCGGAGACTCCTGTGCAACTAGAATAATCCTCGGGGACTTCATAGATTAACTTAAACACATTGTCTATTGGTTTATTTACAGAAAAATTACTATTATATAGAAACATAATAATTATATTATATTAATATATCATTTATATTTTTTATATATATTTCTTTAATTTTGTTATATTTCTCGTCAACAATTATTTTTTCATCATATAGCCATTTTTTGGATAATATGTTGTATTTATGATGTTCATTAAATAGGATGTGAATAAACACATATATTACAAATATTATTATAATGCTATTCGTCAAGCTTTTGGTAGACATTAATATAATTGAAAATAATATGATACTCTGAAATATAGAGTTGTTTATTAGCTTCTGTTGTGCAGGTGTCAAATCTATCTTGAGATATCTTCCACCTAATTGAACAATGATTAAAAATAATATAGATAGAGGCTCTAATGTACCCATACCTCCAACTTGCTCCATTATTTCTGTTATAATCTATTTTTTATTAAGAATATATATATTCGGAATATATATATTCGGAATATTCTCAATCTATATTTAACGAATATACACATTGACAGATGTTTTTTTATTATAATTTTTATCAGTATACTCCTTAATCTTGCTCAGTATTATATCATTGATGTCCTTATATCTATTAAATATCAATGATATTGCCTTTCCGCTCACGCTGCTCACGCTGCTCGTGCTGCTCACGATACCTGCAGATACTGGCGGTGTAGTAGATGACATAGCCTGTGTAGCCGGAACTGTCTTGGTATCTCCAGTGTTTTCGTTGAAGCTCTCTTTATTGTCTTCAATGCTATAAAATATTTTACCTTCTGTAAATATTATAATATCTAAAATTAACGCGATGATTGATAAAAATAGCAATAAACCGATTGTTAAATCCCATTGTATGACATAAAAGTTGATGATAAATAATATGATAAATATCCAGGGATTATCTATAATATCAAGCATATTATCGGGATATAATGCCGCCGGACGCAATCCAAGTATTACCAAATACGCTATCAAAAACCCTGTGATAAGACCTTTAAAAATGTTATATAATACCTCGTTATTATATTCAGAATCTTTCATATGACTTCTTTACAATTATATTATATAAATATTTTGTTTTTTCTTTCCTTTTTGTATAATAGAGAATATAAAATAATAAATATTAAAATGCAATATTCAACAATTCAAGAAGCATATAATATTGATTCTTTAAAACCTACTAAAAAATCTACGAAAACTGCATCGCAATCTTCAAATAATTCTCAACCATATAATATTGAAAATAATTCCGTGGCTTCCAATAAAGAATCCGTAAATTACAATTCAAAAGGCGCCAGCTGTTCTCCCATACAAGCACCGACATATAATATACCAATTTCAGGCGATTGTAAAAAAGAACGAGACGCTGCTATGAAAACATATATAGAAGAAAATTTCAAATCTGAATCTGTCAACGCCGGCGGCGGCAGCAGCAGCAGCGGCAGCGGCAGCAGCAGCAGCGGCTCGGGTGCATCTCCGAACGCAGGGACAGGGAATGGGTTAGAAAATAGAAGTACTAATAGCGGGAATATTTTGACAAATAGACAGGATAATATTATGCCTTTTTATGACGAGGATATGGAGCAGTATTTTGATATTAATAATTTAACAGACGAAGTCAATTATAAATCAAATGATGGTACAAAGGTATATAATTATATGCCTAATCATAATAAAAATTCATATACTAATAACAATACAGGCGAATATTCTAATAGCAATAATGCGAGTAAAAATGGCGTCAATCTATTAAATACTGCAGAATACAATTTAAGTCCCGAAGAGCGCAAGAAGGCACAAGAGGCCTTGGAGTATTTAAAAAGCATAGAAAACAAGATAAATAATGATGAAAACAGAGATGCAAACGAAACATTAGATAAAGTCAGACGCTCTAACGATACGGGACCTGGCGGATTTGGAAAAGCAACCTTTGAGAATAAGAGGGATATTGAAAACGAGAAAAAAGCGACAGCTATTCAAACGAATAATGAGAATGAAAATAAACTTCTTGAAAGTATCAAAGAAAATAAGAAAACCGAAAATATATTCAATATGATTATAAATATATTTATATTTGTTTTTATTGGCGCCTTTATTATATTAATATGTGATTATATAACCGAGCTGGCGATTCAAATAGGAAGCACAAAAACATCAAATATTCTAGAACCCTATATAAAATACAACATATATATGCAACATCATTTTCAACACCTACACAATATGCAAAATATGCAAATGCCTAATATGCAAACGCAAAATATGCCAATGCCCAATATGCAAATGCAAATGCCCAAAAATCAAGGATTCGCCTATAATATACCTGAGATGCCCTCCCCCGCGGGAATTGCAAAATAAAAAGAATCCTATAACAATTTATTTTTATATCTTTGTAAAGACCCTATTATATAAGATTTATTTATTAAATAATAATTAAATGCCAATAAATATATACGACCTTGTAAAATCGACAACTGTTATAGGAGAAGATACTATTAAAGCTAAATCAGCTGATAATGCGGTAGCTTCTGAAAACAAAGCAGAACCCGAATATAATGGATGGTGGAAAAAATCCAGCAATGGGAAAAAGAGGGTTATGTTATGCGGAACATATCCTATTGGGACGAGCAATGGATATTCAAAGGTAGTATATTATATTTCAAAATATTTGGGGAAATACGAGGATATTGAGCTTACCGTCTATGGGTTTCAAAATGTAAATAATACAAATGACAAGGATTTGCGCAATGATATCCCTCCTTCTGTTAAATTATACGATGTATTGGCTGCCGAAAATCCCAAGAGAAATGGATTCGGCGAGTTAGAGATTGGCGATTTTATCAAGAAGAACCCGCAAGATGTTATTATTATTTTTAATGACAACATGATTACTACGGCACTCACGACAACTATTATAAAAGAATGTGGTGATGAAAAGAAAAATTATAAGCTCATTTCATATATGGATCAGGTATATCCTTACCAAAAGAAGGATTATATTGACCTGTTGAACGCGTATTATGACGGTATCGTCGCATTTACTCCATATTGGCGAGATATTGCGAGAAAGCTCGGTATTAAAGAGAGCATCCCGATATATGTTTTTCCGCACGGGTTTGACACTACTATGTATTATCCTATACCAAAAGATATAGCCAGGACATATTTTAAATATAACATAGACGATTTTATGGTTCTAAATTTAAATAGGAATCAGCCGCGCAAATGCTGGGATCACACTATGATTGCATGGGTAGAGTTTGTAGAAATGCATTATAATGTGAATGTTCGCGAGACTATCAAGAAAAATAAGAATAACACGAGGCCGGTTAAATTAATTATAGGAACGCAAATTAATGCCTTCTGGAATCTCTGGGATGTATTGGAGAACGAGGTTAAGTTTAGAGATGTCCCCTTAGATTATGTTAAAAATACTATAATTGAAGTTCCGATGCCCCAGCAATTGTCTGATAAGGAAATTAACATATTATATAATTCGTGCGATGTCGGCTGTAATAATTGTAATGGCGGGGGGTACGAGCTTACTGTATTTGAATGCCTCGGCTTAGGCATTCCTCAGGTGTCCTCTTATGTTGGGGGAATACGCGAATATCTTAGCGAAAACAATTCAATTCCTGTTAAATCTACTATATACCAATATCTTGATAACAAATCAAATGGTATAGGAGGTAAGGCAGAAATTACAGACCCTCACGAGTTTGCATTGGGATTCTGGAAATATTTCAATAATCCCGAGCTTGCTCTTAAACACGGTAAGAACGGGCGCGAGAACATTTTAAAGAATTATAGATGGGAATCATTGGTAGAATACTTTTATTCTAAAATACTAACTAATATATAAAAATTGACTGCCACACATATCATATTATATCACTTACTAACATAAGACAAAAACGAATGGCTCTTTTCATCGACACGGAAACGAACGGCTTGCCCAATATGAAAGATATGGTGTGGGGAAACTATCCGGACTTCTACGATTTGACCAAGTATGACAGCGCCAGGATTGTACAGCTGTCCTTCATCGTCACAGATAAACAATATAACAATCTTGATTTGCAGGATTACATCATTAAACGCGAGGGATTTGACATCAATAACAGCGAGTTCCACGCTATCACCAATGAGGTATCTGACAAAGACGGGGTTGATTTTGAAGAAGCCTTCCTCGCTTTTTACGAAAGCCTCAAGAAAACCGACCACATTATCGCACACAACATCGCGTTTGATATCTCTGTTATTAAATCTGAGCTGTATCGCAGAAAGCTCTTCCATATCATCGAAGAGATTGACAAAAAGAAATTGCTATGCACCATGAGACATACGAAGAACATTATCAAGATTATCAACAAGTTCGGGAAATACAAATATCCATCACTCAAGGAGCTGTATCGGTATTGCTTTGACAAGGAAATTGAAAACGCTCACAATTCCAAATACGATGTTATCAATCTCTATGACGCTATTAAAAGGCTCTACGACAACAAGACGCTATACTACAATCTGTAATCTGTAGCATAGCTCTCGTGCGTCTCCACACACAACAACATACACATATATAATCTCTATTTTTATATTTTTATATTTTTTTTGTTATTAGTAAGTAAATTTGTTACAGTGTTGCGGTATTATAGTATTATACGATATATTTTCAATAAAAATACTTATATAATATAGATATAATATAGATATATGATAAATTCAAGATCATTACATAGAGGAAGAGAAGTCCGTAACAATATTAAGCAATTGCCACCGCCTAATATTGTAAATGATGAGATAAATAAAGGAAGCAACGCGAGCAAATTGTCGGATATATCAAATAGCATAAGAAAATCTATTGGTAAAACAAGAAGCAAATCTATTGATATTAAGCCTTTGCGCGAATCTTTAAAGAAGACTAAAATAGTATTTAAAAAATTACCTGTAAAAATAGAGGATATTAAAAATATATTGAATATTCCATTTAGAAAGATAGACCATAATAAGAGCTTTCTTAAATCTTTATTATTGAAAAATTATACAGGTAATTATG
>Ga0209107_10000337_pt1 | contig 28109 bp, 15 predicted proteins | sample LakErihyJuly2011_2_FD_187460 | JGI IMG/M metagenome (GOLD analysis project Ga0209107, IMG submission 187460) | Freshwater microbial communities from dead zone in Lake Erie, Canada - CCB hypolimnion July 2011 (SPAdes) (version 2) | ecosystem: Environmental > Aquatic > Freshwater > Lentic >...
CTTCTGTTCAAAAAGTAATGCCCACGATTGGCGTTCCAAAAGAAAATATTGTAATTATTAGTGGAATTGGTTGTAGTAGCCGTTTCCCTTATTATATGAATACTTACGGTATGCATTCCATTCATGGAAGAGCAACTGCCATTGCGAGTGGTTTAAAAGCTTCTCGTCCTGAATTGAGTGTTTGGATCGTTGCGGGTGATGGTGATTCAATGAGTATTGGTGGTAACCATACCATTCACTTACTAAGAAGAAACTTTAATGTTAATTTCTTGGTGTTCAACAACCAAATATATGGTTTGACAAAAGGACAATATTCTCCTACCTCTGAAGTGAATAAAATCACCAAAAGCTCACCTGTAGGAAGTATTGATCATCCATTTAATCCTGCTGCTTTGGCATTAGGTGCTGATGCAAGTTTTGTTGGTCGTACCATGGATCGTGACCCTAAGCACATGCAAGCAACCATTACGCGCGCCGAGCAACATCAAGGAACTTCGTTTTTAGAGATATACCAAAACTGTAACATCTTTAATGATGGTGCATTTGAAATATTCACCGAAAAATCAACTAAACAAGTACATGGTTTATTTGTTGAACAAGGAAAGCCATTAACTTTTGGTGCCAATGGTGAAAAAGGAATTCGTTTTGATGGCATGCGTCCTGAGGTTGTTGAGATTGGCGATAAATACTCAGCAGATGATATGTGGATTCATGATGAGAAGGATTTTTATAAAGCACAAATATTAACCCGCTTATTTGATAACCCTTCTGAGGAAGGTGCGGTTTTCCCAAGACCATTTGGTATTTTCTATACCAATGACCGTCCTTGTTATGAGGATATGATGGCATTGCAAATTGAAGAAGCAATGACTAGTAAAGGTCCTGGCGATTTAGATAAATTAATTCGTGGTAAAGAAATCTGGGAAATTAAATAGTCTAAAAAGTTTTACCAACGCATACCTAATTTTAAAATGAGTCCAATAAAATGGGCTCATTTTTTTTACAAGTCAATGTGATTTTGTTTTAAGGCTTTCATCACCATGGCGGTTCGCTGTTTTACGTGTAGTTTTTTAAATACCCTGTCGCGATAGCCGTAAATGGTGTTTATACTTTTTTGTAGCGCTCTAGCAATTTCATCGTAGTTTAAATCCTTGGCACATTGTTGAATAAATATAATTTCATTTTGTGTGAGTGGGGTTCGGTTATAATTAAGTTCCTTAATGCTTATTTCACCCAGCATATTGCTGGTGATTAATTTTGATTTGTCGGAAGATAAATTAAAGCGGGTGCGATTTCGAACGGTATACTTGAAGTCAATAAGTACTTCATCGGTAAAAAAAATACCATGTAATCCATGCTTCATCAAATAGCAAATAGATCGCATAAACTTACTATCCGATTTTAATAGAATAAAAGGGTGATTACTTCTCATTTTAATACATTTGATTACTTGCACAATTTCAAAATAATTATAACTATCAGCGATGATACACAAATCGGGAACCTGTTTTTCATTTTTTATAAAATCACAAAAATCGTCAATGGATCCAGTGCTGAACAACACTTTACATTCGTCTTGTTTTTCAATAATGAGTTTCAATGAATCACGTGTAACTAATTTTTGTTCCAAATAAATAATACTAAACATGGCCTATTTTTAATTGAAAACTAAAACAAACCTGTTGGAGTAAAAAGGAGTAGTTTTGCACAACAGAAATTATGCTAATTAGTATTCATCCTACAAATCCACAGCCTAGACAGCTTGCTATTATTAAAGATTGCTTGGAAAGCGGCGGTATTATTGCATATCCTACTGATACTATCTATGGACTGGGTTGTGATATTTTTCATCCAGAAGCAGTTGCGAAAATTTGTGCGATAAAAAAAGTAAATCCTGAAAAAGCACAATTAAGTTTTATTTGCTCAGACCTAAGTCATTTGAGTAATTATGCGAAGAGTATTAATAATTCATTGTTTCGAATTTTAAAAAGCAACTTACCTGGGCCATTTACTTTTGTGTTACCAGCGAGTAAGGAAGTCCCTAAAATTTTACAAAACAAGAAAAAAACAATTGGACTGCGCATACCTGATAATAAAATTGCATTAGCGATCATTGAAACAATGGGTCATCCTATATTGTCCGCTTCCTTCCCTGGTGAAAACATTGAAGATTATACCGATCCGGAAATTATTCAAGAACACTGGGGCAAACAAATTGATATTGTAGTGGACGGTGGCATTGGAGGAATTATTCCTTCCACTGTGGTGGATTGCACCACGGATGAATATGTGATTTTAAGGCAGGGCGCCGGCATTTGGGAATACTAAAGCATCATTCAAGATCATCTGCCTTTTTAATTTTATACCAAAGGCGAAGAGCAATCAAATACAGGGTCATTTTTGTATTATTTAAGTATAATTTATATTTAATATATAATATCTATATAATATAATTTATAAATTATGATTTAATACAATATAATTTGATATAATAAATATATTACATTAAATTATAAAGTTTAAATAATTAAAAATCAATACTTATAAAATTACTTAAAAAAATTATTAATCTAATCCTTTGGCTTAAACTGGTAAAATCAACATTAATTTAGAATTATTTCCTCGACTTTTTTCATATAAATTCAAAAAAGTATATATACCTTTAACTATATACTAACACCCTTAAATAGGATGTTAGAAAAATTTCATTTATTAGCATGTCTACCCTCATAGATTAAGCTTTCAATTTTTTATTTATACAGTATGAAAAAAGTACTTCATTTCTTAGGCAACAACGTTGTTATTGCCACTTTGTTATTTTTATTAGTTTCCATCAATGTGGATGCAAAAAAAATAAGTAGTGTAAGCTATTTACCAAAAGCAACTTTAACAAATAGTATATCAGCCATTGATGTTAATGCAATAAAAATAGGAAATACCACCTATCTGCCAAAAGCAACATTAACAAGTTATACATTAGCGCCTATTGTTTATATGGGGGGTACAGGTACCATTACTTCAACGAATAGTTTTACTAGTTTTAGTAGCTGTCTATCTGCGGCATCAGCTGCTCAAAGTTTTACCATAGCTGCTTCGAGCTTAAATGCTAGTACTACAGTTAATTTAACAGCACCTTACGGTTTTGAATTATCTACTACAAGTTCCGGAACTTATTCAACTACTCTAGTTGTTAATCAAACTAGCGCAGGAACTATTACCAATACTACTTTATACATAAGATTAAGTGCTTCTGCAAGTGCAGGCACTTTAAATGGGACTTTAGAAATTGCTTCATCTGGTGCAACTGCTGATTTGGGAATTGCTATTCCTGCTTCAACTGTAAATACATTACCTACCATTACAGGTACAACAACAGTGGTCATTGGAGGAACGTCTACTTTGACAGCCAACATTACTGGTGGTGCATGGACTTCATCAACACCTGCTGTTGCAACGATTGATGCTTTAACTGGCCTAGTAAGAGGTGTTGCCAATGGAACTTCAACAATTACTTACACTACATTGGCAGGTTGTGTAACCTCGGTTGCATTTACGGTGGCTGGTCCAAGTATTACAAAATCTGGAACGATTAGTGCATTTGCAACCTGTGCGACTACTGCATCTGCGTCTCAAACATTTTCAGTTACTGGAGCAGACCTTACTAATAATATAGTAATATCTATTCCAGCTGGCTTTGAATTAGCAACCACTAGTGGGGGTACCTATACTTCTTCATTAACATTAATACAAAGTTCAGGAACAGTTTCTAATACAGCAATATTTGTAAGATTAAGTGCAGCTGCTGCTGCTGGAACATATAGTGGATCCATTTCACTTACATCAACTGGCGCAACAACACAAACCATTACGCTTCCTGCATCTACCATAAATGCATTACCTACCATTACAGGTACAACAACAGTGGTCATTGGAGGAACGTCCACTTTGACAACCAACATTACTGGTGGTGCATGGACTTCATCAACACCTGCAGTTGCAACAATTAATGCTTCAACTGGTGCAGTACTTGGTGTTGCCAATGGAACTACGACCATTACTTATACTACTGCACTAGGTTGTGCAACTACGGTTTCATTTACAGTGAATGGCCCAACTATTACAAAGGCGGGCACTATTAGTGCATTTGCTACTTGTATCGGTACTGCATCTGCTTCTCAAACATTTACAGTTACAGGATCAGGTTTAACAAATAATATTATCATTACTTCTCCAACTGGGTATGAAATTTCAACAACAAGTAGCGGTACTTACTCTTCTTCCATCACATTAACGCAAAGTTCAGGTTCAGTAACAAATACATCAATTTTTGTTAGAATAACTGCTGCTGCTACTTCAGCGCCTGCCGGCACCATTTCAATTACCTCAACTGGCGCAACAACACAAACATTTACGATTCCACTTTCTAGTGTAAATGCCTTACCAACCATACGTATGGCTTCTAATTCTAGCAGCATTTTGAGTGGACCTATTGGAGCAACGAATATCACAGGTTCAGCAACCGCTGCTACTTCTGGCACTTGGGTATCTTCTAATACTGCTGTTGGTACCATTTCAGGAACTGGATCATCAACTGGTGTGGTAACAGGTATAAAAGATGGTATTACTAAAATCACTTATACCAATAATAATGGTTGTGTTACAAGTTCTTTATTCAGAGTAGGTTCTGGTAAAGTATTATGGTATGTGACCAATACGGCAGCAACAACTCCAAATGCAGATGTAACTTTCACCACGATTCCTTCCGCAATCAATCAATCTGTAACAGGAGATACCATCCTTGTATACAGAGGAACCTATAAAGACAAAATAGATTATGGTTCAAAAAGATTAATAGTAGCATCTAGATTTTTAATTGATTTTGATACTACCCATATTTCAAGAACTATAATAGATGGTACTGCCGTTGCTCAAAATAACGATTGGAATGATGCATTCATCAAACAAGAGAATTATACCAGTGATACCAGCTTGCAAAAATTCATTGGATTCAAAGTAATGAATACACAAGGTCTTTCTATCACGTTTAATGGAGGGGTAATCAGAAATAACATTTTTACCAATAACGTGACCAAGACCTATGATCTTGGAGTACTTAAAGTCGCAGGGGTGAAAATTGAAAATAATATTTTTGATGCGAATAAAGGTATCATCACCATTTTGGCACAGCCATTTAATCAAGGGAATCATGCTTGGAACTATATTAATAATAATATTTTTAAAAATCAAGTTATCGTTTCAAACGATGGGAATGGCGGTCTATTGCAAACCTCATCTCAAAAGGTAAAAATCTGGAATAACCTTTTCCATAACAATAAGTCACCCAATTTGATATCTGTTGGTGGAGATGCGGTAGATAGTGTGATAACGATCCATAACACATTTGCAGATAATATATCAAATAATACAAATTGGAATAGTTATTTTTACCATGTTAGAACATGGGAAAATAGCGCAGGTTTCCTTAATTTAATAACAAATAATATTTTAGTTAATTCTGGAATTGTTAGATCCGCTAACACCAAGGCTGTGGACTTTAATGTTTCCAATAACTATGCAACTGTTTCTTTAAACGAATTACCAGAAAGTTTCAATACCAACGGCAATTATTATCAAAAAGATAATTATTTCGCAGACAATAGTTTAAAATTTGTGGATTCAGCCAACAAAGATTTTAGGTTAGATGCAAGTTCCTTTGGCATTGGTTACGGATTGGATACAGCGATTATTGCTAATGCAGATTTTTATAATAATGCAAGGCCATTACCAGTAGGAACGAAACCAGATATTGGCGCATTTGAAAATACTATTGGTATTCCGCAACCTTTATTATATGTAACACCTGGTCAAAAGAGAAACTATTTAAGATGGGATTTAGTAAAAGTTCCTTATATAGATTCTGTGTTTATTTATAGATCAACTGATACCTTAGGTACACCAGTGCCGTATGCTAAAATTGGTAGCCGATTTAATGATACTGCTGCAACTAATAAAATAATGGGCTCAACAAAATCCCCATTTAATGCGAGCGATTATACTTATTTAGGATCTTATGGCGCTTCTACTTATTATATGAGTAAAGCCAATACTACCTGGACCAATGCTAAGAATTTGGCAAATAAAGAAGGCGGACAATTGGTTTGTATTGAAACAGCGGATGAAAATAATTTTATTAATACTGCACGACAAAATATAAATACAAGCGCTTTCTTTGCAGGAGGCTATCAAATTGATAAGACCAGTGAACCTAAAGGATCCTGGTATTGGGTAAATGGCAAACCAATCACCATGAACTTGTCTGGTACCAATTTCGGTAGTGGAGAGCCCAATAATTCAGGGGGTACAGAAGATTATCTTCAAGTTTACAATGGTGGAACTTGGAATGATGTTCCAGAGAGTTCACAAATGCCTTATATCATTGAATATGATGGAAGTATAGGATCTGTAAAAGTGGACAACTATATAGATTCAGTGAACATTACCAATGGTACAAAGTATTTTTATAAAATTCAAACGACAGATAAGGTTAATAATTCAATATTTAGTTTGACCAAATCTGGGACGCCAAATCTGGGCGCCAAATTACCAACAGGCTTAACTGCGCAAGCAGCATCAAACGCTGTAAAAATAAGCTGGACAAATCCAACAGGTCAAGTAACTGGTAAATACATTATATATCATTCAACAGATTCTTTTGCCAAAGACAATTCGGTAGTTGATACTGTACTTAATACAACTACCTCATTAAAAGATGCTAATTTATTTGTTGGCAAAAATTATTATTATCGTATTAAATCAATTGATCAAAATGGCATTCAATCTGAATATTCTAATATAGTTTTTGTAAAAGTTACTTCTTTAATTTATATCGATCCTGCTGGAAACGATAATAATTTTGGTAGTCCAACGGATCCTTTTAAAACATTAGGAGCGGCTGTTGATTTTGCGCAAAGCAGAGACACTATTGTATTTAATAATGGTACTCATTTAAATACTGCAAGCGTTTCTATTCAGAAAAAATTATTTATCACCAGTAAGTATCAGTTTACAAAGGATTCTGCTGATATTAAAAAGACCATTTTGACTGGCGGTACCGACTTTGTTTTATTGAGCGTTTCAAATACTTATGACACTGTAACCATACAAGGTTTAACAATTCAAAACCATGCTAATATTGCCATTTCCGCAAACGTTCCTATTGTTGTTAGTGCATGTATTTTCAAAAATAATGGTAATACTACTGCGCAAAATGGGTTCTTAACTTTAGGAAATGGCGCTAAAGTAAGTAACTCAACATTTGAATCCAATAATGGCTATATTAATTTAAATGATCGAGGGGCCGTTATTGATGCGAATAAATTTTTCAATAATAAATTTGGTGCAAGTAATGTAAGTTATTTATTTCAAGGATGGAGTGGCAGAATTACAATTTCCAATAATCTTTTTGTTCAGAATGGCACCATGACTAAAAACGATTGGGATGGAACTGCTTCTGCCATAATACAAACAGGCGGTTGGGGTGGTGATACCACATTTATTGTCAATAACACATTTATTAATAATAATGCATATGCGGTTTTATTCTCATTAGCTAATGAAAGAAGGGCTGTAGTGGTAAATAACTTATTCAGCAATCCTGCTGGAGATATACTCTTCCAAAAATCGCAGTATTCAAACAATAATATACCTGGTGCAACTTTAATTTATGCAAACGCATTAACAAAAGAGGTAACTGCGTATGATAATTATAAAACGTTTTCAGTCAAGTCGGATAAAAATATCAGCAACGCTATTAGTGGAATGATTGATTTAACAACTTATAAAGTAAAATCAAATTTTATTGGTATCGCAGAGGGGGTTGCTAATTTAAAACTTTCCAATGGAACCGTATATTATACAGTTCCAACCTTTGATTTATATGGTAAAGAAAGAAAAGGCACAGTTGATATTGGAGCAGAACAAACTAACAATGTGATAGTAGCGCCTACGATTGATAATATTGAAGGGGGGAATAATAAAAATTTAATCATCATTAAGCCTCCGTTCAATAAGGCAAAGATGAAGAGCTTTAAAATATATGTAAGTAATCAATCAATTTCTGATACATCAACAACTGCTAAATTATTAGCAACCATTACAGACACCTTAAAGTATTTAGATGCTTCTGCGGTTAATGGAACTAGATATTATTATAGAGTTAAGGCAGTGGATACTTCCGCTACCTCCATTAATAGTCCATTTAGTAATGAATTTGTTGTAACGCCTAATATACCTCCAAGTAGAATTGATTCTTTATTAATTTCAACTGCACCAAGAGCTGCTTTATTAAAATGGAGCAAACAAGCTACTGGTATAAAATATTTAGTACTAAGTGGCACCAAAATAGATTCTTTATCTGTACTTACCAATAAGATAGATTCCAATGCTTATTTTGTTTCAAATTTAATGAAAGGGAAAGATTATTGGTTTGCAGTGCAAGCAATCGATACTGGTGGAGCAACAAGCGTTATTAGTAATATTGTAAAATATACTGCATCCAACACATGGTATGTGGACACCCTTCCAAATACAATTAAATTAGGATCCGCAGAGTATCCATATAATGTGATTCAAAATGTAATTGATATTGCTGAATTTGGAGATACCATCCTTATTAATAATGGTACTTATGCTGAGAATTTGCAATTATTTAATAAGTCCTTAACCTTAAAAGCACGGAATATATCAAAAGCAATCATAGATCCTGTTGATGCTAGAACAAAATCAACATTAAATATTCAGGATATAGCAAATTGTTGTTATAATGGTATTGACTACACAAAACCTAGAAATAACATAATTGGCCTAGTATTTACTGGAAATACTGCTATCGATTGGGGAAATAATGACGCGCCTGCGGTTTTAAATATTACCAATAATTCAAATCCGCTTTTCGAATCATGTACCTTTAATTATAACTCAAGTCAGTATTTTGTCCGCTTCGACAGATCGGCGCCAGCATTCAACAACTGCTTAATCATTAATAACAATTTACAAAATGGGTTATTCCAGGTTGGCTTTGAAGATACGACACTACCTAGAACTAATATTCCAAGATTTGTTCATAGTGTTTTTGATAATAATAGTTTTTTCTCAAGAGGCAGTTCAACCATCAATGGTATTACCATTTTAAATAGTATCGTTAGCAATAATGGGTATGACGATCAATTTAATGAAACAAATTTTAGAATTTCGAACTCCATAGTTGATAATAGTAAGTTGGCAGGTAGATCATCTACTAACTTATTAGCTGACCCTCAATTCAACAATCCATCTTCTTTTGATTATTCCTTAAGTAATTCTTCACCTGCTTTAGGAAGAGGTGGTTCTGAATTAATTATAACAGGTTCGCAAAGTGTGGATACGGTCAGAACATTAGAGTATGATTTTAATTATTCAAAAAGGCCTAATCCAAGCGGTACAAAATCTGATATTGGTGCATTTGAGAGTAAATACAGTGTGTCAGCACCTTATATATCAAGATTAGAAAGGACAGGAACTGATATTACATTAACTTGGGAAAAGCCAAATAGCAATACCACTTACAATTCAATAAAAGTATATAGAGATACTTTGGCAAGTGCACTTGATACTGTTGCTGCGTTGAACATCACTGTAGATGTAAACAAAGCTACAATTTCAGATGTAATGCCTAGTAATAGGGTTTATTATTATGCAGTAAAAGCAACTGTTGGTTCTGTAAATACGGGATTGAGTAATATCAAGTCAACATTAGACACGGTGTTTATACCAAACTTAAATTTTGCAACTGATACTGCTTCATTACAAATTAGAGCAGCTTCCAGACAAGGCAATTCACTTAGTCAGATGACCAACTTAGTTAAATTAGCAGCTGATGATGCAACTGCAATGCCAAAATTTGTTATTTATTCACAAGATTGGAAACAAATTGACAGCACAAAAGCATTGACTGCTGATTCTTTAACGGTTATCAATATTAATAAACAAAGTTCGGGCGCAAATAGTATTAAATTATCATTGAATAAATCAGTATTAATTGCAAAAAGTAAAACAGATTATTTACAGATAGTTTCGGCAATGAATGTGAATAATGATGACGAGTTTGACTTAGTGGGAATTTATAGAAAAGGGACGGATGCAAATCAACAATCAAGAATTGCTTATTTAACCAACTCCAATTTAACATTCAAATTAGATACTACAAATGCCCCTTCTAATTTTTATAATCCAAATATTAACTCTTGGAATCAAACCCAAAATTTAACTTATAAGTGGGATCAAAAAACATTCCAACATAATGACGGGGCAGTTAATTTTGGTCAAAATATTGAATCAACTGCCGAATTCATGGATGGGAATTTTGATGGGAAACAAGAGTTGGTAGCCACATTGAATCAAGTTAAATGGGAACCAAATGCAACATTAAATTCCAGTAATACTTCAATGATTAATAATGTAAATTCCTCTGTAAGACCTATCAAGTTTGTGGATATAAATAGTGATGGTATACCAGATATATTTGCAATGACCAATTGGTCTTGGTCTCTTGGAATAAGCCAAGCAAATGGCAATCCTATGGTGGTTTTTGTTTCAAACAAGAAAGACGGGAAATTCTACATGCATTTAACTGGACTGAATATTAATTGGGGATCAAATGTTTTCTTTGGCGATTTCTCCAATAACAGAAAGGTACAGGTGTTGACTAGGGTAAATGGCGGTAATTACAGGGTATATGATTTTGATAAAAACTTTAGTGCTATTAATGCAAGCATTCAACTAGATGCATCACTCAATGATGGTAAATTTGATGTTGCAGATATTAATAATGATAGTTATCCAGATATCATAACAGTTGATAACTCAGGAAACTTTATAGCCTATGTAAACAACCACGCAACTTCATTTACAAAGAAAATTATCGGCGCCACTCCTTTTGTGAGTAATGCAATATGGTCAATTTTTAACGTGAAAGTTGTTGATATTAATAGAGATGGGTTTAAGGATATTATGTGGTATGAAGTCATTCCAAAAGATGGGGATTGGTGGGGTTCAAATAATTACCAATTGAGAACCTGGTTGCAAACACAAGGCGCCATTGTAAGAACGGCACCTTCTGCAATCGCTTTATCAAAAATTGCTGTCACCAATGATGGTTATAAAGTTAAAGTGAAGTGGGAGGCACCGAAGGACCTTATTGATAATTATTTATTCGCCAATGTTAAAGTAGATACTACTACTAACTTTAAGTCTGCTCGAATTAATGATGCTTATAATTATAGAAGTTCAAATCCAACTATTCCAATTGTATTAGATAAGGTTTTTGCAAAAAACTATCCAGATTCTTTAGAATTCACGGATGTTAACTTATCAAGCCGCAAGCCATATAGTATTGCCATTCAAATGGTCAATAAAGAAGGGCAAGCTTCTCAATTTACCTCAACTGTCTATGTGCCCACAGATCCATTAACATTAGTTGATAATGTAATTCCTGGGTTACGTGGCGCAAGATTTGCATGGGGCGATTATAACAAAGATGGTTTAATGGATTTGGCCGTGTTAGGCGAAAGTGATAATGGCAACGTTACCAATGTGTTTAAAAATACAGGCAAAGGATTTGAAAATTTAAATTTAACAATTAGACCGTTTAGGTATGGTGATATTAAGTGGGCAGATTTAAATAATGATGGCTGGCTAGATATTGCCATTATTGGTCAACCTGGTGGTGCTGGAGTTTCCTTCCAAACTTTAATCAATAACAAAGGTGTTTTTGAAATTAATACACCCACGGCGGTTAATGGTTTAAAGAAAGCAAATATGGCATTTGGGGACTATGATAACAATGGAACCATTGATATGTTTACTTCTGGTCAAGATGCGGTTGGAATTGCCAAATCTTATTTATATACAAATGATGGGAAAGGCAATTTTACCAATGTTCCTGAATTAAACTCCTTGAATGTTGTTCCGAACATGTTTGATGCAGATGCTAAATTTGTAGACTATGATTTAGATGGCGATTTAGATTTAGTATATGCAGGAACGGATCAAAATAATAATCCAGTTGGAGGAGTTCGCGTTAATACTATTTTGGATCCAAAAATAACCTCTAACAATTATGGTGGTGGTAATTATAACAATGGTTATACCTATAATTTAAGTTCCTATAACTCCGATTGTCAATGTAATATTGGCCTTTCAATGAACAATGCCAGATTTGATATTGGTGATATTGATGGCGATGGGGATATGGATATTGTTGAAATTGGTACAAACAAAAAAAGTACAGGTGCTGGATTTACATTAGTTCCACAATTAGTTATTATTAGAAATCAAACTGTTGAAAATAAGAATGCCAAATTTGGAAACTATTTCTCCTACCAAAATTTATATAGTACTAGTGTAGTTATTTTAGATAGTATTTCAGATGGTGATATTAAACTGGTTGATTTTAATAATGATGGTTTATTGGATATTACCGTAACAGGATTGGATGTAAAAAGTAATGCAGTAACTAAGTTTTATTTAAATCAAGGAGGGTTTGGTAATTTCACACTTTCAAGTAATAATTCCGTAGTTCAATATTCAAGTTCCGCTATTAGCTGGGGCGATGCTAATGGAGATGGAGATATGGACTTAGTGATTAGTGGATTAAAAAATACGGGTGGTAGTTCAACAAGTATCTACATGAATAATCAAGGCGCCAATGGAAATAAAGCACCAACCGCTCCTAAAAATCTTAAGTTTATTGATCAGGGACAAGGACGTATATTATTACAATGGGATGCTGCTACAGATGATCATACCATTGCTTCTAATTTATACTATAATCTTAGACTTGGTACCAAACCTGGCTTAAGTGATTTAAGGGTTATTCAAGTGAATGAAACGAATGGTAAATTACTAACACCAAACACTTCATTAATTGGAACAAATCAATATTATATCGAGCTTCCACCAGGTGTCTATTTCTGGTCTGTTCAGGCTATTGATGGAAACTATTCCTCTTCCACTTTTGCACCAAATCAAAAAATAGTACTAAAATATCCATGGCAGTTTGTAAATCAAGGAGGTATAGTTGATTCTAGAATACTACCGTTAGAAAATCCAGCATTTGCATGGGCAGATGTGAATAACAAAGGGGTATTTGATTTCCTTTATTTGGGTACTGGTAATAATACGAATGATTTTAATAATACTCCAGTTGGTTTATATAGAAATATGGGAGGCAAATTCGCAAAATTCAAAAACGATTCATCACAGAACTCTTTAGCAGGAAAAGGCACTGGGTTTAATTCTGCCCTTAGTGGAATTGCTAATGCAAAGATTAAATGGGTGGATTTAAATAACGATAATTATCTTGATCTTATAGTTGCTGGTGATGATATTAATTCTCAGCAAGGTAGATTGTCTGTATTCAGAAATTTAGGAAATTATAAATTTGAGGATATCACTAATCAGGTTTATACAGGATCTAGGTTAAGCAATCCTACCATCGAATTTGTTGATTTAGATAATAATGGATTAAAAGACTTTGTTTATACAGGGGTAGATAACCAAGGTATCGGTCAATTCAAGTTTATTGGATTTTACAAAGATTCTACACTTAAATCAAATTCTGGAAGAATTCTAGGATTTAAAGTGACTGCCATCAATTGTAATTTAGATGCATTATTGACATCAAAGCAAATTTCCAATGTCGCACTGGGAATTGGGGATTTGAATAAAGATCTAAAACCAGATTTAGCTATCATTTATGATGATGGTTATAATGCAGCAAGGGTGGGTTCAGTATATATGAATAATTCTGATACTACCACTACGAATACTTATAATCTGTCTTTTGTCCTAAATAACACAATTACATTACCTGCATTTAGAAATGCAACATTGGACTTAATTGATAACAATAATGATGGAAGATTAGATTTGGCTATTTCTGGGCGAACTGATGCAGATGGGCAGGTGTTTAGAATTTATCAAAATAAATGGCTTGATTCTGCGCAAAAAACCATTCAATTTGTACAAACAAATTCACAGGTGAAACCATTTGAAAAGGGTTATACCACTTGGGGGGATATTAATGCTGATGGTTATCCTGATATTATTTTTAATGGTACTAGGGCAGGTGTAGGTGCAATCACTGCGATGGCCTTAGCAGATCCTAGTTCACTTTCAAGTGGGGTTTTAAAATACAATGAATTGCCGACCTTCCCATTTGGTAATTACACAACTTTGAGGCCTAGCTTAGGAGATTTCAGCGGTAAAAGAATACCGGATTTAGTATTGGTAGGTACTGAAAAAGTAACCAATCCAACTACAAATACCACCGAAACGGTTTCATCATTTAAGATATTGAAGAATGTGCGTGATTTGGCTGCAATTGTAAAAGATACGATAACAAGTTTTGCTGGTTCAAACGGAAGTAGTTTATATAATGCACCAGTTATCAAAAACATGTCTGTTGGTAATAATAAAACAGCTGGTTTTGCTAATAATATCAAAGCTTTTGCACTCGATTCTTCAATAGCTGTAGTAGATTCTAATTATGTTGAGTCCTTATACAGTTCAAATATTGCACCTACGCAACCCAACATTGATAGTGCTAGTATTAAAAGTAAAATTGATACTAGATATCTTGTTCAATTAAATTGGAAAGCAGCGAGTGATGACAAAACACCATCATCAGGTTTAAACTATGCAGTTTCAGTAGGTACAGCACCGGGTTTATCTGATATATTGGATCCGAATGCTGATTTAAATTCTGGAACTAGAAAAACACCAGATATTGGTAATGCTGGAAATAATACCTCTAAAAATGTATTATTATCTCCTGGTATCTATTATTATTCCGTACAATCTATTGATGCCTCTAATTCGGGTTCTAAATTTAGCGAAACTAAAACTTTACAAGTAGGTGCTAACCGAACTTTAGCTGAAAGAAGTGCGCCATACAATATCTTGTTAAATAATCTTTTAGACTCTAGTTTCTATTTAAAACAAAATGACTCATCTGGCATTAAGTATAAATTAACGGCATACCATGGTGATGCTACAGCTAAATTAAAATATAGCTTCATATCTAATGCGAGTTTTGTTTCTGACACTTCATTGTTCAAGTTGGACACTGTTAATAATTTACTTCAATTAAAGGCATTGCCAACTCAAAGCACGTATAAATTGAAGTTAAGAGTAACAGACAATTATGGCATATACTATGAAAAGACTTATGAGTTCAAAGTAATATTAGCACCATCAAATATTTTGGTAAATGAAAAAGACACTACATTCTTGTATTATAGTAATACAAATGCTGATTCTGCTAAATTCACAATTGCTTTGAAGGCTACTTATAAAGTAGACCCAACTAACTTTACGCCAATTTTAACATATGGTAAAGCAGCTGGTACAAATAGTGTTCACAATGATGTATTTGAATTAGTAAACAGTGTCTTAATCAACAAGCGTAAATTAGATGATGCAGATACCTTAAGATTAAGAGTGAACGTAACTGATCAATTTGGTTTAGTAACCGAAAAAGTGATTATGTTAATTAATCTGGATTGTACAACTAAACCAAGCTTTACATTAAAATCAAGTGCTGCTGCTTGTTTACCTAATACTGTAAACTTAAAAGACACTTCATTCATAAGTAATGCTACTTCAGGATTATCCTACTCTTATTTCTCCGATGCAAGTACTATGCTTAAAGTAGCACTACCAAACGTGGTAGGTGCTGGTACCTTCTATGTCAAGGGAACCAATGCAACAGGATGTGCTGTGGTTAGAAATATTGTAGTAACAACTGCATCAAAACCTACTAATCCAGTGGTTTCAGCTACTGCAATTTGTCAAAATGAGAAGCAGCCAACTATTGGATATACTGCACCAAATGCAACTACAAAGTTGGTATGGTATGGTAATAATGCAACAGGCGGAACAGCTAGTACAACTTTACCTACATTTAATATAACTAATGCTGGCACACAAACATTCTACGTAGCGCAAGCGGACACAGTAGCTGGTTGTTATGGCGATAGAGTTAAATTAGATATAGTGGTTAAAGGGCTTCCAGCCACTGCAACTATTTCTAGAGATACTACTAATAATTTAGTTTCAACGTCACTTAAAAACAATATTTGGTACAAAGACAACCTTATTGTTGATTCAACTGGCGCTGGCAAGTTCAAACCAACTGTTCCAGGTAACTATACTATTAAAGTATTGGAAAATGGATGTTATAGTGCAATGAGTACGCCTTACTACTATATTATAACTGATATAATTAATTTAGGAAATAATGAATTTATTCAAATAACGCCTAATCCATTTATTCATTACTTGAACTTTGATTATAAAGTGAAAGGTTATAAAGATTTAAACATTGAATTCTATGATATGACTACAGGTCAAAGAATAATGGTTAAAGAAAGAGTAACTCCTGGTTCAAGATTGAATGTTCAAGCCTTACCATCAGGTACTTATTTGGTAAGGGTAGTTTCTAATGATTACAAGTTGAAGCATCAATTTAAAATGATAAAAATGTAAATACCTTAAAAGGTATTGAAGTTTATTCTTAATAAAAGAGGGAGATGATTTAAATTCATCTCCCTCTTTTGTTATTTTAACAAGTCAACTTGTGTTGGCAAGATTTTAAAGCTTTTTCGGTGCTCATGACATAAACCATGTTCGGCGATGGCTGCGCGGTGTGAAGCGGTTCCGTATCCTTTATTTTTATCCCAACCATACTGCGGATACTTTTTATGCAATTTTTTCATCCATTCATCCCGTGCAGTTTTGGCCAAGATACTCGCCGCAGCTATGTTCGCATAGATGCCATCGCCCTTAATAATGGTTTGATGTGGAATTTTTTTATATGCATAAAAGCGATTCCCATCTACGGCAATAAACCTTGCTTTTGGTTTTAATTGGTCCAAGGAAAGGTGCATGCATTTGATGGCCGCTTTTAAAATATTGGATGCGTCAATTTCGGCGGCGGATTGCTGCGCAATCGCCCATGTAATGGCGGATGCTTTTATAATGGGGGCTAATAATTCTCTCTGTGCTTCGGTGAGTTGTTTACTGTCATTTAACAGTGGGTGATAAAAGTTTTTAGGAAGCACCACCGCCGCCGCAAATACCGGCCCTGCATAGCAACCCCTGCCGGCTTCGTCGCATCCGGCCTCCAATAATTGGTCTTGGTATTGATTGATTAGTTTAGGCAAGGTTTAATATTCTTTGTTTAAGGAAGGGGTACTTAAGTTATCATTATGTATATGACTGGATGGACTATAATATCTGTAAATATTTTTCTGTTTATTTTGGCAGCTAAATATTGTTGTAAAATTGAAACATATGGCTGACAAATCAAAATCAATCTCACTGCCTTGTTTGATTACTTTGTACCTTTGTCCTATAAATGTAAGGCATGGATTTTAACGATCATAAATCAAAAAAAGTAGCAAATTGGCTATTATTAGGGGTATTCATGACAGTGATTCAAGTTGCCTTGGGGGGAATTACCCGTTTAACCGGTAGTGGCCTTTCTATTACGGAGTGGGATGTAGTCACAGGGGCACTTCCTCCAATGAGTGAAACTACTTGGCAGGAATTATTTACGAAGTATAAAACAACCCCTCAATTTCAATTACTCAATTTTGATTTCACGATTGCTAATTTCAAATTCATCTTTTTTTGGGAGTGGTTCCATCGTTTATGGGCGCGTACCATTGGACTAGTTTTTGCTTTTGGTTTTATTTATTTTTTAGCTAAAAAGTATTTTCAACCAAGAATGATCAAGCCCTTATTGATTTTATTTGTTTTAGGTGCTTTACAAGGTGCTATTGGTTGGATCATGGTAGCGAGCGGTTTAGAAGGTGATGCGGTTTATGTTAAACCAACTAGGTTAGCGCTCCATTTTGTTTTTGCATTAGGATTATTAGCATATACCTATTGGTTTGCCTTATCACTTACAGTAACACCCATTCGCAGAAATAGCGGTAATCAAGATGCAACTAATAAAATTAGGGGCATCCGAACATTTGCATGGGCCTTATTGTTGATTTTATTTTTTCAATTAATTTATGGGGCATTGATGGCGGGACATAAAGCGGCCAATGTAGCTGCAACCTGGCCTACTATTAATGGACAGTGGTTGCCTTCCGGATTATTGAACAAGAATGATTTTTTATTGAATGCAATTAATAATACAATTTGGGTTCATTTCATTCACAGAGGGCTTGCTTACTTATTATTAGTACTTGTTATTTTTTGGACGGCTAGCTTATTAAAATTACAAGGAAATAATTTTTGGGTACGCGTCAGAATACTACCAGCGATATTGGTTTTCCTCCAAATTGTTTTAGGTATTTTTACGGTAGTAGCAAGTGCAAATATTGTACCTGGTATTTGGGGCGGTTTTGAATGGCTGGCGCAATTGCACCAACTTGTAGGCATGTTTTTCCTGCTGTCGGTAATAAATATTTTATACGCTACGAAATAATTTTTTATGCAAAAAGATATAGCTTCTCTACGCCGCGATTACCAACTTGCTTCCTTAGATGAAGCTGCTACCGCGGCGCATCCAATGGATCAATTTGAACATTGGTGGGAGGAAGCCATAGCAAGTAATATTGACGAGGTAAATGCATTTGTTCTTTCTACCGTTGATGCCCATCACGCTCCTTCGTCGCGCGTAGTTTTATTAAAAGGCTATACCCCGGCTGGCTTTGTATTTTTTACCAATTATGATAGTGCAAAAGGGCAGGAGATTGATGCAAATCCTATTGTTGCTATAAACTTTTTTTGGAAGGAATTAGAAAGACAAATTCGCATCACAGGTAACATAAAAAAAATTAGTACGGAAGAAAGCGATGAATATTTTCATTCTCGTCCACTGGGTAGTCAGGTAGGTGCTATTTCATCTCCACAAAGTAAAATAATTCCCAATCGCGAATACCTTGAACAGTTAGTTGCTGCTAATTTAGAAAAGTACAAAGCCGGTAACGTACCACTGCCTTCAAATTGGGGTGGGTATATTGTACATCCTACCAATATCGAATTTTGGCAAGGGCGTAGTTCCCGCTTACATGACCGCATCAAATATAATTTAGCATCGGATGGTCAATGGACGAAAGTACGTTTAGCGCCTTAGTAAAAATGAATTTTATTAAATCTAACGCATCTTTATTTTAACCTCATATGCTTTAACAAAAAAAGATCCTTCGAGTACTCGAAGGATCTTTTTGTTTTGAGCTATAATTTATTTCTTAATTATTTCTTACGTCCTAACACTTTTTTTGCTGCTGCAAAAATATCGGGTGTATCCAAACCATACTTCGCTAATAATTGATTCGGTGTTCCACTCTCACCAAAAGTATCTTGGGTGCCAATATATTCAATAGGCACTGGACAATGTTTTGCTGCAACTTGTGCAACAGCATCTCCCATACCGCCAATCACATTGTGTTCTTCTGCAGTGACAGCACATCCTGTTTTTGAAATGCTTGCAACAATTGCGTCAACATCCAATGGCTTAATGGTATGTAAATTAATTACTTCAACACTAATACCTTCTGCTTCTAATAATTTACCAGCTTCTATCGCTTTCCATACTAAGTGACCGCATGCAAAAATGGAGATAGCTGTTCCTTCACTTAATTTTTGTGCTTTTCCGATCACAAAATCTGATCCATCTTCTTTGGTAAAATTCGGCCATTTTGGACGGCCAAATCTTAAGTAAACTGGCCCTTGATAATCAGCAATAGCCTTAGTTGCAGCCTTGGTTTGATTAAAATCACATGGTACCACAACAGTCATACCTGGTAACATTTTCATCAGCCCAATATCTTCTAATATTTGATGCGTAGCACCATCTTCTCCTAAGGTTAATCCAGCGTGCGATGCACAAATTTTTACATTCTTATCTGAGTAGGCAACACTTTGTCTAATTTGATCATACACTCTTCCTGTACTAAAGTTGGCGAATGTGGTTGTGTAAGGAATTTTACCTCCAATGGTTAATCCAGCAGCAATGCCAATCATATTCGCTTCTGCAATACCCACTTCAATAAAACGATCAGGGAATTCTTTGATGAATGGTCCTAATTTAAAGGAACCAGCTAAATCAGCTGTTAATACCACCACTTCGCTATTTTGTTTTGCAAGCTCATGAATACCTTCGCCAAATCCAGCTCTAGTTTCTTTTTCATTAAGCATCACGATATCTTTTACATTCATATTTTTATATTAAAGCTTTATTAAAGCAGTGATTATTTAGTTTTCAAATGTGGAATAAAAGTAAGGCGTCTTTGCTTCAAATTCAGCGCTACAGGTATCCACCATTTTATAAACACGCGTGATCCCTAATGCTTTTCGTTTCTCATACACTGCGTCATCGTTGGTATTTCCTTTTAATACTTTAGCAATTTGCATATCGCTAAATCCATGTTGTTTTGCTTCCTTAATTAATTCAGTGGGGATAGAATTAATATCGTGGTTCATTAATTCTTTTTCAATATTGCAGATGATACGTATTTGATATAAGAACCAAGAATCAATACCAGTAGCAGCTACAATGGAACGAACTGTTGATCCTTGCATTAATGCATCTTTGATTCTGAATATACGATCCCACTTGGGTACTTTAATATACTCCATCAATTCCTCATTCTTCATCAAACTTTTTCCATAATAACCTAAGCCAATCGCTTCGTTTTCCAAGCTTTGACAAGCTTTTTGTATTGCTTCTGTAAAGCTTCTTCCAATCGCCATCACTTCACCCACACTCTTCATTTGTAAACCTAAGGTATCATTTGCCCCTTTGAATTTATCAAAATTCCAACGAGGTACTTTTACAATCACATAATCCAATGCAGGTTCAAAGTAAGCAGAAGTGGTTTGTGTGATTTGATTTTTTAATTCATCCAATCTATAACCAATCGCCAACTTTGCAGCAATCTTTGCAATTGGATAACCTGTTGCTTTTGATGCTAATGCAGAGGAGCGAGAAACGCGTGGATTAATTTCAACCGCAATCAATTCTTCTGTTACTGGATTTTGTGCAAATTGCACATTACATCCGCCAGCAAAATTTCCCAAACTGCGCATCATCAACATTGCTTTATTACGCATGTCCTGAAATGATGTGTCACTTAAGGTCATCGCAGGCGCTACTGTAATAGAGTCACCCGTATGCACACCCATTGGATCCAAGTTTTCAACGGTACATATAATAACAACATTATCCGCTTGGTCTCTTAATAATTCTAATTCATATTCCTTCCATCCAAGCACTGCTTTTTCTACTAATACTTCGTGAATAGGGGAGGCCTTTAATCCTTTTTCCAATGCAGCATCTAATTCACTTGCATCATGCACAAATCCACCACCCGTTCCACCCAGGGTAAATGATGGGCGAATTACTAATGGGAATCCGATGACCTGCGCAAATTCTTTTCCTTCTAAAAAACTATTCGCCACTCGGCTTGGCGCAACTGCTATTCCTATTTTCACCATTAATTGTCTGAACTGTTCTCTATCTTCTGCTAAATCAATCGCTGCAACATCTACCCCAATCATACGACAATTATATTGTTTCCATAATCCAATCTCATCCGCTTCCTTACATAAGTTTAATGCAGTTTGTCCACCCATTGTTGGAAGTACTGCATCAATTTGATTTTCTTGTAAAATTTGCTCGATGCTCTCCACGTTTAGTGGCAATAGATAAACCTTATCTGCCATCATAGGATCGGTCATGATCGTAGCTGGATTACTATTAATTAAAATCACATTAATTCCCTCCTCTCTCAATGACCTCGCGGCTTGAGAACCAGAGTAATCAAATTCGCAGGCTTGACCAATAATAATGGGTCCAGAACCTACAATTAATACGGTTTTGATGGTTGTGTCTTTGGGCATGGCTACAAAAATATAAATTGCGCAAACCTACAAAATTTTACCGGAATTTGCCCCCTTTTACACCCTAAACATTTTTGTCCTTTTTAAATGCTATCTTCACATCCAACTCAAGTTTATGGCAGTTATCAAAGAAGGGGCTAAAGCGCCTCAGTTTAAAGGTGTTGACCAACACGGCAATACAGTTTCTATCGCAGATTTTAAAGGGAAAAAGCTCGTTTTATACTTTTACCCAAAGGATGATACACCCGGATGTACTGCACAGGCTTGTAATTTGCGCGATAATTATAAAGCATTGCTAAAGAAAGGCTTACAAGTGCTTGGCGTGAGTGTGGATTCGGTTAAATCCCATGAAAAATTCATCGAAAAATACGATTTGCCGTTTTCTTTAATTGCAGATGAGGATAAAAAAATTGTAGATAAATACAATTTATGGGGTCAAAAAAAGTTTATGGGTCGCACTTATATGGGCACTACCCGAACTACCTTTTTAATTGACGAAGCTGGGATGGTGCGCTTTATCATTGAGAAGCCAGATACAAAGGATCACACCAAAGAAATTTTAGCGATTAGTGGTTGGTAAAACCCAACTTTCATCATATTTGAGCACCCCGTTCCTTTTGGATACGGGGTGTTTAGTTTTAAAGTTGTCCTGTTAATATTTATGTGTAATTAGACATTGTAGTGCAATCCTGTATTGAAAATATTTATTGTTCCGAAGGATTTACTATTTCAAATCATCCAATGAATAATCATCATTTTTTAATAATTATAACTGTATATACATTCGAAAAATTTTACAACTGGTTTAAACTTTATTATTATTTTTACATCCAATTTTTAAATACCACCCCCTATGAGAAATAAAATAATTTATCTTATAATGTTCATCTTTTTAGCAGCGGCTTGCTCAAAAAGTTCAACAACTAGTACCACTACACCTACTACTAATACTACTACGCCAATAGTGAGTGGCACAGTACCTGATGTTTATAAAAAAATATATGGCGCTACCAGTATCACTTCAGATGGTACTTATATTACGATAAAATCAACAGGGGCACCTGACCATAAAAGTTCCTACTACGCAACGTCAAATGCTTTGTATGATAATTTTTCTGGTGCCACATTTGGCGGATACAATTTTGCAAAAAATCCAAATTCAATTGCTGAAAAATCTTACATTTTTAAAATCCCCATTGCGCCTAAAGTGGCCACGAATCATGCGGCTACACCCTTAGGGGCCATTGGTGTTTCATTGAATGGGGTTCCATTTTTTAACCAGTATGCGGGACCGAATCAACCTTTAACAGGTGAAATAGTTTCCTTTGATCGCTACTGGGGTCACCCAGCACCTACGGGGCAATATCACTATCATGTAGAGCCACTTTATTTAACAACTATTAAAGTGACAAAATCATCCTTAATGGGATTTTTATTAGATGGCTTTCCAGTGTATGGGCCTGAAGAAAATGGGGCATTGGTAGATAATTCAAAATTGGATAGCTATCATGGACATACTTCGGTAACTGCTGATTATCCAACAGGTATTTATCATTATCATATCACTAGTACGGATCCCTATATTAATGGTTCAGGTTATTATGGAACGCCTGGCACCGTTTCACAATAAATGAAAGGGCTATTTTACATTAATTTTATTTTGGCTTGTATTTTTATGCAAGCTTGTAATACCATAGATCCAACCCACACATTTGATGTTCCAGTTGCGCCTGATACTTTGCAGCCTGAAATTATTTTACCCAATCAATATTTAAATAGTAATAATCATTTTTTATCCTTTCATCAGGATACGCTTTATTATCAAAACACAAAATACAGTGGTTATATCTTAGATCATTTTGAAAATGGTGATTCTGCTTTTTTAGGAAGTTATTTAAATGGCATTGAGGAGGGGGTATTTAAAAAATGGTATCGGAATAATCAGTTAGGGGAGTATAGAACCTATCATTTAGGAAAAAAAGTAGGTAAGCATGTTGGTTTTTGGGAAGATGGCCAGCCTAAATTTGAATTTAATTTTATAGATGGTGAACTGCAGGGTGTTTCTAATGAATGGTATCGTAATGGCCAGCCCTATAAGGCATTTCATTATAAAATGGGATATGAAAACGGAAGTCAAAAAATGTGGTGGGAAAACGGAACCATTCGCGCAAATTATGTGGTGAAACAAGGTAGGCGCTATGGTTTGATTGGTTTAAAATTATGTATGACGCCCTCCGATTCAATTGATTTTAAAATTAAATAAATGGGTATGCTAAAATATTGCGGCTTTTTTATTTTTTGTTTAATTGTATCAGGTGCGTGTAACAATGCAACTAATAGCAATATGGCCCAAAAGAAAGATAGCTTAGTCACGCTTCCTTTTTTTAGTCAACCCGATTGGACGCCGGAATGGATTGCAGAAAGCGACAGCGCTTATAAAAATATTCATACTATACCTTCCTTTTCTTTCTTAGATCAAAATGGAATAGTAGTTGATGAAAATTTAGTCAACGCAAAAATATATGTTGCTAATTTCTTTTTTACGAAGTGTCGAAATATTTGTCCAAAAATGACTAAGAATATGCATTTATTGCAGGAGGCTTTTAAAAATGATACTTCTATATTGTTACTTTCCCATTCCGTCACTCCTGAAACAGATGATGTAAAGGTATTAAACAAATATGCGTTGGATAATAAAGTAGACGCCGCAAAATGGCATTTGCTTACTGGCGATAAAAAGGCCATCTATAGTTTGGCCAAACAGCAATATTTTGCAGGCGATACCGTTGGATATTACCAATCTGGCAATGAATTTTTACATACTGAAAATTTTATATTAGTGGATCAGCATCGCCGTATTCGTGGGGTATATAACGGTACATTGCCCGTGGAAATAAATCGTATTATAGAAGATATAGCGATACTAAAATCTGAAATCACATCCGTTTTAAAATAAAAACAACGCACTTTTCGCAAGCCAATTTTAATTTTTACTATCTTCGCTTAATATTATGGACTTTCAATTTGATAAATATTTTCTTGTACTTCAAAATATTGCCACAAGGTATTATTTGCTAGGTGGGCTCGTATTTTTATTGTTTTATGTTGTATTAAAAAATAAGATAGTTCATAAAAAAATACAACTATTATTTCCTAAAAAAAGTGATTATTTGCGTGAAATTGGGTACAGTACTTTCACAATGTTATTATTTGCATTCATTCCTGTTTTTTTTATTTTCAATCCCGCTGTTAGACCATACACCACTTTATATCAAAATGTAAGTGATTATGGCTGGGCTTATTATTTTCTAGCATTTCCAATTATGTTTTTGATGCACGATACTTACTTTTATTGGACACATCGTATTATGCATCATAAAAGTTTATTTAATGTAATGCATTTGGTACATCATAAATCAACCAACCCTTCCCCATGGGCTGCTTACGCATTTCATCCCTTGGAAGCAATTGTTGAAGTGGGTATTTTTGCTGTGTTTTTATTTACAATTCCAGTGCATAGGTCTCATACGATTATCTTTTTCCTTTTATCCATTATATATAATATATATGGTCATTTGGGCTGGGAATTATATCCAAAAGGTTTTAGTAAAAATTGGTTTGGCAAATGGATCAACACTTCCGTAAACCATAACCAACACCATAAATATTTTAAAGGTAATTATGGTTTGTACTTTTTATTCTGGGATCGCATCATGGGCACCATTCGCCCCGATTATGACGAAGCCTTTGAGGAAGTGAAAAGCAGATAATGCATTAAGCCGCAACAAAGCGCTTAATTTTTTTTCGATTTACATTTTTTTCTGCATGCCACATTTGGTAGTTGCTTTGCAAATTTATCCAAAATTCAGGGGTATTGTTAAATGCAACTGATAGTTTAATTGCTAATTCAGGACTAATGCCTCCTCTTTCATTTACAATTGCAGACAAATTAACTCTTGCAATACCAATTCCATCGGCTACCTCGGTGATGGTTAATGCATATTCCTTTATAAAAAGTTCTCTTAATATTGCGCCTGGGTGGGATGGCGCTAATTTTCTTATTTTTGTGCTCATTTGCATTTTTTTAAATTCATTAATGATAATCAACAAGGTTTAAATTCACAATATTGGGCTTTTCAAACTTAAAAATAATTCTTAAGTTTCCTGTAATATTTAATGACCAGTATGCTTTATAATTTCCTTTAAGTTTATGAATATTTTTTCCTAGCGCTATGATATCTTTCTCTTCAGTGATAGCATCTAAAGCTGTCATAATCATTTCTATCTTAATTAAATATCTTCTATCTAATAGCGCTGCATCGCCTTCCTCATAAAATATTCTTAAACCTTTATGTGTTATTGATGTAATCATTTGGTAATGTTACAACGTCATGTGTAATATTACACATTATATTTGTAATAAAGTAATAATACTTGATAAAGTGGGGGTAATTTGTACCTACTTCGCTAGCACATACACCGCCCAGCTCATGAAGTAAGCTAAGCCGGTCATCATAAAAAATTGGATGGTGGGCCATTTCCAGGATTGCGTCTCCCGCTTTACAACAGCAAGTGTACTCATACATTGCATGGCCAATACATAAAATATCATTAAAGATAATGCAGCTGCAAAGCTATACACTTTAGTGCCATCGGGTCGCACTGCGGCTTTTAATTTATCACGTAAGGAACTATTGTCCGATTCTTCCACACTATACAAGGTAGCCATGGTGCCTACAAATACTTCTCGCGCCGCAAAGGATGTGATAAGTGCGATGCCTATTTTCCAATCAAATCCCAATGGGGCAATGAGGGGCTCAATTTTTTTACCCATAATTCCTGCGTAGGAATTTTCTAATTTTTCAGTATTGTATTCGCGATCAAATTGCTTTTGTTGTAATTCATTCGGCCTTGATGCACCATTCGTAATTGAAGTTTGTTGTGCATACTTATCTTCCACCAATTTCATTTTTTCTGCAGGGCCGTAATTACTCAAAAACCATAATAGCAAACTAATAATAATAATCACCTTACCCGCATCTCGCACGAAGATGGTTGCCTTTTGGATCATGGTAGTTCCTACATTTTTCCAACGAGGTGCGCGATATAGTGGTAGTTCTAATATAAAATAACTTTTCTCTTTTATATTTATAAATAATTTTAAAACAAGACTAGCTAGTAATGCCATTACGATGCCCATTACATATAATCCCATCATCACCAATCCCTGTAAACTTAAAAATCCAAAATATAGTTTATCGTCAATAACCAATGATATTAAAATAGTATATACCGGCAACCTTGCGCTGCAACTCATAAAGGGAGTGACCATAATGGTTAGTAATCGTTCCTTTTTATTTTCAATATTACGTGCACTCATGATAGCAGGTACTGCGCATGCAAATCCACTAATCATGGGCATTACACTTTTTCCATTGAGCCCCACTTTACGCATCAGCTTATCACTTAAAAAACTAATTCGCGCCATGTATCCCGTATCTTCTAACAATGTAATCAAGCCAAATAGGATCATAATTTGGGGTACAAATATCACAATGCCGCCAATCCCTGCGACCAATCCATTCACTAGCAAATCCTCCCACCAAACACTAGGTAGTACGGCATTTAAATAGGCAGTGACATTGGTAAATATCCACTCAATACCATCCATCGGGAATTTTGCCATCCAAAAAACGGACTGAAACAAAATAAATAAGACAGAAAATAAAATAGCGTATCCACCCACGCGGTGTAGAAATATATTATCTAATTTTTCTGATCTTTTCTTTTTCGCAGTCGGGTCGGGCTCCACCACGCGATTTTTCATGATCTCTTGAATACGACCATAGCGTAGTAAAATTTCCTGTGCTTGCGTTTTTGTATGATTAAAATTGTGATCAATTTCAATTTGCTCAATAGTGTTTTGCATCTCATCATCTAATGGAAATGCTTCATGATGCATTAAATAATGTAACGCTGCGTATTCACTATGTGTTGGGTATAATTTTTTAAAATCATTGATGACTTCTGGCGCTAATGCTTTATTGTCAATAAAACTTTCGACATTTTTAGCGCGCGGTGTTTGTATGATGGTATTTAATGCTGTTTTTAATTCTTGTAAGCCTTTATTTTTTCTAGCATCTACTGCTACT